>MDTG01213807.1_pt1 | contig 30208 bp, 28 predicted proteins | sample 811421 | NCBI WGS metagenome assembly MDTG01 (sample SAMN05326645, study PRJNA326480) | marine metagenome | isolation source: seawater | place: Pacific Ocean: South East | collected 2011 | reverse complement strand
TAAAAATATAAGACGGAATTTGATCATTGATTTTTCTTCCTGCTAAAATAATTTCCGGGACGTGTCCCACATTCAATGCTGCTTTAGCTAAATAATATGGGTCAACACCTATGCAATGACCTCCAACTAAGCCTGGTCTAAAAGGCAGAAAATTCCATTTTGTTTCAGCTGCTTGCAGAACTGCCTGAGTATCAATATTCATGATTTCAAAAATAATTGCCAGCTCATTTATGAGAGCTATATTTAAATCTCTTTGAGTATTTTCTATCACTTTTGCTGCTTCTGCGACCTTGATGCTCTCTGCCTTATAAGTACCTGCTTTTATTATTGTTTTGTATACTTTATCTATAAAATTTGCTGATTTATTGTTAGAGCCAGAAGTAATTTTTGTAATATTAGGTAGACGATGTTTTTTATCTCCAGGATTGATCCTTTCAGGAGAATATCCAACGTAGAAATCTTTGTTTAATGATAATTTAGAAACTTTTTCCAATATTGGAACACAGTCCTCTTCGGTTGCACCTGGATATACTGTAGATTCATATACAACAATATCATTCTTTTTTAAAATTTTGGCGACGGTATTTGAAGCGCTAATTAATGGACGGAGATTAGGCTGATTATTTATGTCTATAGGAGTTGGAACAGTAATAATGTAAAAATTACAAGCTCTTAATGCATCAATTTCCGATGAAAATACAAGATTTTTGGATTTTTTTAGATCTGACTCATCTACCTCATTGGTCAGATCTACTCCATTTTTAAGATCTTGAATTCTAACATCATTAATATCAAAACCGACTACATTGAATTTTTTGCTAAATTCGATTGCTAGGGGTAATCCAACATAACCTAATCCAATGATCCCGATTTTGGTCGATTGTAATTTCATAATTTTGGATTTTAAAGATTTAAGGTAGTTACTAAAAAATAAAGAAATCTAGTAGATTCTGGGGGTGAGTTAACCATTTATATATTTTTTATAAAGATTATAGATGAAAGTAAGCCATTTTTCGTCATTAGGATAATCTTTGTAGGATTTTGGTTCAGCATTTAAAATAGATTCAAATTCTTCAAGTGTAATTTCAAACTTTTTACTTACATAGTCTTTGTCTTTTTTTACCTGATTGATGTCATATGGTAAATCTTCAAGCTGCTTTAAGGCATCCTCTCTGGTGACACTACCTGAACATATCTGAGATGATAAAGTCGCTCTTCTGTAATCTAAATTAAACTTTACAGGCTGAAAATAAGACTGTACAAACCTTGTATAAACTGATTCGTGATGTTTTCCTCCATACTCATGATAGCCAACTTTTTCTTTAAGAATGCTTAGTGCTTCTTGTTTGTCATATGGAAGTAGATTTAATAAATAAACCATTTTAATTCTTCTAAAAAATTTATAAAAAATTTCAGCTTTCCAGTCAAATGTTGGGAATGTTTTAATTTTTTTAGATCCAAATCTCTTATGGATGCTTTTAAGTAGTTTCAGATCTTTGGGATTATAAAACCATAAATCAGGCAATATTCCTTCTGTAGCATAGTTTCCACCGCCAATAATATATTTAATATTATTTCGTGAAGCAACCTTGTGCAAAATTGAAACAATTGCAACATCTGTAGGTATTTCTACCTCAACAATTGATGATTTTAATACTGAAAGTTGTATATCTTTAAATTCATCCCAATCTAATACGTAACTTTCATAATCAATATTTAAACGAGTGCATAAATTTCGTATATTTTTTACAGACTCCTCTGAGTTCCAACCATTATCCATATGGACTGCAAGAGGTCTTAGACCTAATTCTTTTACAATATATGCTACGTAACTACTATCTGTTCCTCCGCTTACACCAATAAGACAGTCATATTTTTTATTTTTTCCAGACTTTTTAATGTTAGAGATTAAATCTTTTAATTGCTTATCTCTTTGAGGTCCGTCAGGTTTTATAATTTTTGATTCCTCTAGAAATGTTTCACAATGATTGCAATTTCCATCCTCATTAAATTTTATATCAGGATCAGAAGTATCCATGACGCAACGCTTACAGATTTGATAATGTTCCATTCTATTACTCTATGATAATTTAAGGGTGCTACAAATTAACTAGACTATTTTAATGATATCTTCTTTAGATGGATAGTTTATTAAGACACCTTTATTTGCTCCTTGATAAACAAAAAAGCTTCCAGCAGCAATACCATTTGCTCTTCCATCTTTATAGGCAGATTTGCAATCCTCCATATTTTTGCACCCTCCAAGAGCAACAGTAGGAATAGCCACAGAATCAGAAATACTTTTAATCAAATCTATATCATATCCTTCCATAGTCCCATCTCTTTGAATTGATTGAATAATTATTTCTCCGGCACCTTTTTCCTGAGCAATCTTAGCTAACTCAACAGGTTGATATCTTGTTATTTCTTTCCCATTTTTAATAAAAACATAATCTTTTTTCCTAAATAGTGTTTTTTTTACATCCATGCATAAAACTATAGTCGAAGACCCAAACGTATCTGATGCTTTTTTTAAAAAATCAATGTTCTTAATAGTAAATGAATTTAAAATAACTTTCTCAGCCCCGCATGCAATTAAACTCTGAATATCATCTATCGAAGTTATTCCACCACCTACTGAAAAAGGCATATTTGCTTCTTCGCCAACTCTTCTAACAACCTCAGAAGAGATTCTCCTTCCCTCTTTCGTAGCATCAATATCTAAAAGAACTAATTCATCTGCTTTAAGTTCATTAAAAATTTTGACAGCATTAATAGGATCGCCAATATAATTATGCTTTTTAAATTTTATTGATTTTACCAAAGCATTATTTCTTAATAAAAGAACAGGTATTAATCTTGGTCTAAACATTGAGATTAAATAGATATAAAATTTTTTAAAAGTGTTTGTCCAGCTTCATGACTTTTTTCAGGATGATACTGGACTCCAAAAATATTTTCTTTTTCAATTCCTGAGCAAAAATTATCTATATATTCAGTCTCATTAAGAATAAGCATTGGATCATTTGGCTCCATAAAATAAGAATGTACAAAATAAAACTCATCTTCAAAAGAAATATTTTTCATCAATTCACTATTTTTTAAGGAATTTACATTATTCCAGCCCATATGGGGTATTTTAAATTTTTTAAAGTCAACTGTTTGGAATTTTTTAACTGACGCATCTACCCAACCTAACCCATGATTCATTCCGTTGCCCTCCTCACTGGACAAAGCCATTAACTGCATTCCTAGACATATACCTAAAACAGGTTTCTTTTGTATAAGCACAAAATCATTTAGTGGTTCTATTAACTTTAAATCATTAAGGTTATCCATCGCTTTATTAAAATGACCTACGCCTAATAGGACTATCTTGTCAGCCACAAGAATATCTCGAGGTTCTGAGGATACTGTTACGGTAATGTTTTCTTGAAGTAGTTTTTTCTGGACTGAAAAAATATTTCCCATTCCATAATCTACTATGTGGATTTTCATTAATTAAATTCGGTTTATTATCATTGATATTTATTATAGAGAATATTTAAGACGCCATGATTTTGATATCAATTATAATAATCTTCAAGTGGAGTTATAAATTTTTTTCTAGTTACAATATTTATTATCTTATTAGCATAAAAAATAAAATTTTTAGGCATAAAAAGAAAAATAGCTCCCACAAAGTATCTTGCTCCGAGCAATGATTTTGGATTAGACTTAATTGATTTTAATATTAATTTTTTTGCCCATGCAATCTCAAAGTTTGTTCGCAGACAATGCCAAGCATTACTAAATACAATACTAGATCTATAATCTGCTAAAGGCAAAATAGCATCTTTCGGAAAGTTTTGAGAAATGGCAAGTCTATCTAAACAGATGAGGTGCATCTCCATGTTTTTCTTAATTGCTTTACCCATATTTTGTTCATGATATCTCATAACAACCAATGGGACCTCGGAGTAAAAAAATTTGTATCTAAGAGCAATTCTCCAATACAGAGACTCTCCCTCACTGAAGATATCTTCATATAATGGGAATTCTAAATAGGTTTTAGTTCTAACTAATGGAGCAATAGGGTTTATAAAACCATCTGAATACTCTTTAAGCAACTTAACTAGGCAGCTTCCATGAGCTTTGGTTGAAGAAATTGGTTGTTTTCTTCCAGACTTATTATCTAATTCAAATCCAGGCCCATGAACAACGCCCCATTCATCAGATAATGCAGAAAATATTTTTACCTGATGTTCTATTTTAGATGGTAAGTAGTAGTCATCAGCATAGAGCAAGCTTATATATTCTCCTGATGCTTTTTGAGCAGCCTGATTTTGTCGCAAGGAAATTGATTGATTTTCCATATAGTCCAAGAAGATAATACGATCGTCAGTTAAAAAACTTTTGATAATTTTTTTAGTGCCATCTGTTGAACCATTGTCTGAAATAATAATTTCAAGATTTGTATAAGTTTGATTAAGCACACTATTGATAGCCTCTTTTATAAAATCCGCTTGGTTATAAGATAGGATAATTATGGAGACTTTAGGAAAAAAAGTTTTTATTTTTAAATCTGAATTCAAAGCAACTAACTAGAAAAATATTCTTTTATCTGACGAATACTCAAACTCAAGACATCCTCTTTCTGGTGATAAGATTTATACCACATAGCTGTTTTTTGTATTGAATCTTTAACAGTCCATTTTGGATGCCAGTTTAGCCGATGGAAGGCCTTGCTTATATCCAAACTCAGGGTTTGTGCCTCATGAGGGTGGTCAGCATCTGAATGAAATTCTATGGCCTGATTGATTCCCCATGAAGCACAAAATAACTCTGAAACTTCTTTAACAGTTTTAATATCTGCTATATGAGGGCCAAAGTTCCAACTATCGTTTCCTTTAGAACCAGCATTATATAAATTTTCAGCTACGCGAATATAACCTGAAACTGGTTCCAACACATGTTGCCATGGTCTTGTTGCAAATGGATTCCTTAAAAAAAGTTTGCTTTTTTGATTAATTGATTTGTATAGATCTGGTATTAATCTATCTTTTGAAAAATCTCCCCCTCCTATTACATTGCCTGCTCTTACAGAGCTTACACCAGGAGATTTTGATGGATTATTAAAAAAAGATTTTTGATAAGATTTAATAAGCAATTCGGCGCAGCCTTTACTGCTACTATAAGGATCATGGCCTCCTAAAGGATCAGTTTCTCGATAGCCCCATTCCCATTCATTATTTTCATAACATTTATCAGTGGTGACCATAATTGCCGATTTTACAGAGTTTGAGTTTCTGATTGCCTCTAGAATATTTATAGTCCCCATTACATTTACTTCATAAGTTGTAACCGGATCAATATATGACTTACGAACCAATGGCTGAGCTGCCAAATGAAAGACAAGCTCGGGTTGAAAATCAGCAAAGGTCTTTAAAACTTTATCTCGATCCCTTATGTCAGCATCAACTGTGTTTGTAATAGGTCTAATTTTTAGACAATCGTATAGCTCAATATTTTCGTTAAATTTAGAGCTAGATAATCCTTGAATTTTTGCGCCAGCCTCACTTAGAACAAGCGACATCCACGACCCTTTGAAACCAGTATCACCGGTGATCAGTACTTTTTTATTTTTCCAGAATGATTTATTCATTTAATTACTTGATCATATTAATTTAAAACAATATTCTATTTTACTACTTATGCAAGAATATCTTCATAAAGCATGCCTATTTTTTTTTCAGAAAAATCTTCTGATCTTTTTATCAATTTATCTGCTTCTATGGGATGAGATAGTCCATACAAGATAGCATTGGCCAATGCTTCATGGTCATTCACTTCACACAAAGTACCCAATGCACCATCCAACAGAATTTCACTGGGTCCAGATTTGCAATTTGTTGAAACAATATTTAAACCTCTAGACATAGCTTCAACAATAACAACTCCAAAACCCTCATAGCTTGAAGAAAGAATAAACAAATCAGCCAAATCAAAGTAAGGCAATGGATCATCAACCCAGCCGGCTAAAAAAATATTTTTATCAAGGCCCATATTTGTAATTTTTTTAGCTATGAAAGCTCTCTCAACTCCATCGCCTAAAATTAACAAATCAAGTTCCAAATCAAGATTGAATTTTGCAAAATATATTGCATCAACTAAATTTGTAAAGTTTTTTTGGGCCTTAAATTCTCCTACTGCTATAACTTTTTTATTTCTAGATCTCATCCAAGATTTTACAACCAAATTAGACCTATCAATTTCTTGCATGGGCTTTGAAATTACAGGGTTATGTATTACTTGAATTTTATCTTTATGCACTCCCATAAATTCGAGATCTTCTTTAACACCTTTGGAAACTCCGATAATGAGATGAGCGAATTTATAGAAAAATAATATTGAAATTTTTTGTGCAAATTTAAATAATTTGGATCTGCGCTGAAATTGCTCAGAAAGGTTGCAATGCTCAATAAAGATTAGTCTTGTTTTAGGAGAGAATAATCTAACTACAAAACTTAGAGATGTTAGTGGCCAAACATTGGAAATAAAATTATCAAATTTATTATTAATGACAAAACGAATTAATTTATGAGGCAAAAATTTTATTTTATTAATTTTTAAACAAACAATTTCAATCTCTGGTTGTATAAATTCAGCAAAATCATTTCTATCAGACAGGGTTACAATGATCACCTTTCTACCAACAGAAGAAAAATAATTAGCTAAAGAGACAATAACCTTTTCAGTTCCGCCAAAGCCGAGATCATAGTTCAAAAAACAAACTGAGCCCATTCCAATCTTGGAACTATGTTCAGGGACTTTCAACATCCATCTAAGAGCTATGAAAACTGCTCAATAAATTCTTCAATAGAGCCATGAACATGATCAAGCATTTCGTTAGTAAGTCCGTGATGAAGCGCAAGTAGAATGCCTCCTCTCATCACCCTATCAGCATTTACAAAATCCTCAGCAAAGCCGATACAATTAATATCTTTATAACCTGGTTGTCTTAGAATATTGCCTGTGAACACGACCCTTGTTTGAATATTTCTTTTTTCAAGGAATATTTGAAGATCGGTTCTGGTAAAAGGAGATCCATCCTTAACAATAGCTGGAAAAGCGAGCCACCCTGTCTCTGCGTTCGGATTTTGAACTGGCAAATCAAAATACTGATCATATTTTGTGAGGAATTTATAATGATGATTAAAATTTGTCTGTCTAGCTTTTATATTTTTAGATAATTTTTCATATTGCACTAATGCAAATGCTGCACTAATTTCAGAAGGCTCTAATTGATATCCAATTTCTTCAAATACAAACTTTGCATCGTATTGCACACCATCTAAATCAATGTTGAACCTATTCTCAATTGCCTCACTGTCACTAAATAAAGAGGAGCTTCGACCCCATGATCTCAGCAATCTTGCCTTTTCGTATACCTCAATTGAGTCTGTAACGAGCATGCCGCCATTGCCTGCACCGTTAATAACGTGAGAGCCATAAAAACTTGTTATGGCTGCGTCGCAATATGCACCATTAGATTTGCCAAAAAGTTTTGCTCCCAATGTGTCTGCAGAATCACAAATGATCTTTATGTCCTGATTTTTACCATCAACCATTTCCTTTATTTTTTCCCATTCGCATATATTGCCCATTAAATCTGGAGCAATAATTGCAGATGTGTTCTCATTAATTGCTGCATCAAGCTTTTCAACATCAATGCAATAGGAATTAAGGCCAACATCAACAAAGTGAGGAATAAGATCGTTTTTTACTAGGCAGCCGACAGTTGTAGCAAAAGTTAAAGCAGGTGTAATAACCTCAGAACCTTTTGGCAGATTTAAAGCTTCTATTAGAATATATAATGCCGAGGATCCAGAATTAACCATTACAGCTTTTGATTTTTCAAATGATTTTGCAATCTTTTCCTCAAACAACGAGACATTTTTTGACATTTGGGTTGTTGTATTTAAAACTTCAATAACTGCTTCTATTTCCTCTTGCCCATGCACAGTTGAGCCATAAGGGACTCTTATCAAATCTTCCATAACTAATCCTTAATAATGGTTTTTGCTATTTTATTAATTCAAGAGGCTATTATATTAGAAATAAAATAAATAAGCTTTCGTAAATAAAATAATTTAACGCCTAAATAGTTATTTCAGTAATGTTAGAATACTTAAAAATAATTCTTTAGTATTGAATATGAAAGCAGTAATTTTAGCAGGAGGCCTAGGAACTAGACTATCCGAAGAAACACATAGCAGACCCAAGCCAATGGTTGAGATCGGAGGCTTGCCTATATTGTGGCACATCATGAAAATTTTTGAATTTTATGGGGTAAATGAATTCATTATCTGCTGTGGCTACAAAGGTTATTTTATAAAAGAGTATTTTGAAAATTATCATCTTAGAAATACGGACATAACTTTCAATCTTAAAGATAATTCCTCTTCAATAGTAAGAAATACAAAAGAGAACTGGGTTGTCACATGTGTTGATACTGGAAATGAAACTTTAACAGCTGGTAGATTGAAACAAATTAAAGATTTTCTTGTACCAAATGAATCATTTTTTTTTACTTATGGAGACGGCGTTGGGAATATAGACCTTGATAAATTATTAAACTTTCACAAATCTCATGGAAAATTAGCGACTGTCACCGCAGTAAATCCTCCAGGCAGGTTTGGAATTTTAAAAATTAATGAAAATAATGATGTCGAGCAGTTCAATGAAAAGCCAGATATCGGTAATTCATGGATTAATGGAGGTTATTTTGTACTTGAGCCTGCTGTTATTGATTATATTCCGGATTATAATGTTGCTTGGGAAGCAGAACCTCTGCAAGCAATCACAAAAAATCATCAATTATCTGCTTACAAACATAATGGTTTTTGGCAGCCAATGGATACTATTGCTGAAAAGAAATATTTAGAAGAATTATATTTGTCAAACTCTGCTCCATGGAAATTATGGGATTAAAGATTTTCTTCATGCAGCTTTTTACTCATTAATTTTTTTTAATAATAATTTATTTTTTTAATGTCCTATTATCAAAGTTTAAAATTCCTTCTAGGGAATGAAAATAAGAAAATATTTCCTTTGACAATTCTTTTTATGTTGACATCTTTAGTAGACCTAATAGGCATAAGTTTAATTGGAGCATATTTAGCTATTATTTTTGATCAGTCATTCATATATCAATTTGAACAATACTCTTTTTTAAATTTTTTAATGGGATATGAGCATAGCCAATTATTAATGGTAATTGGAGCGACTCTTATAGCAATGTTTATTGTAAAGTTTATTTTTTTACTATTTTCTAATTATTTAATACTTTCATTTGCTGCCAAAGAGCAGGCTAAAATACAAAAATTGTTAGTGAATGGAATACTTAACCAAAGCTACGAAAACTTTCTTTCAAGCAATGCTGGTGATAATTTATCCTCGGTTGCAAATTTTTCAGGGACATACAGAGAAGTGTTACAAGCAACGCTACAAAGTTTGAGCAATATAATTGTGATTGTTGCGGTTTGTATTTTTTTGGGAATCACAAGTTTTATAACCTTTTTTACATTATTAATAATGATCAGCCTTATAATTGGGTTATATAACCTAATTTTTGCTAAAAGAATACATTCTTATGGCAAAGACTACACTGATGGTGCAAGTGATATGATTCAAGGCACTTCAGATGTCTCAAGTGGCTTAAAGGAAATCAAAACACTAGGTAAAGAAAATTTTTTTATAAACTTAGTTAGTGATTCAGCAGATAAAATTGCCCATGCATCACTGAAACTAAACTTTCTTGGAATTATCCCAAGAAATCTAATTGAAGTGGTACTGATTATATTTGTTGTTTTTGTAGTTGGAATTAATTTAAATAATAATGAACAGTTGTCCTCTTTATTATCGATGCTTGGTATCTTTATGGCTGGGATGGTTAGAATTGCTCCATTAATAAGTCAATTGCAAATTTCCTGGAACACCATAGTCTATGGAAAAGAGCCGGTGACTACATTATCTAATATTATTAAAAATCAAAGCATCGGAATGCAAGCAACTAAAAATTTAGATCATTCAAATCAAAAAGAGTATAAATACGAAGAATTTAAATCCTTGGTTCTAGAAAATGTTTCATACAGCTATCCTGGTTCTATCAATAAATCTATAAAAAATATCTCATTAACAATTGAAAAAGGAGACTTCATTGGTCTGGTAGGTCCATCTGGCGCAGGCAAAACATCTCTGATAAATCTTATTTTGGGATTTTTAAAGCCAACTTCGGGAAAAATTTTATCCTCTAATATAGATATAAATAAAGATATTTCAATATGGAGGGAAAAATGTGCTTACTTGCCCCAAGATATTTTCTTAATTAATGGCTCTCTTAAAAAAAACATAACATTTGAGGAAAATTCAGAGAATAGCGATATTTTATATAAATCAATTAAGCTTTCTAAGCTTTCCAATTTTATTGACACGCTTCCAGATGGCATAGAAACAAATATGGGAGATAAAGGTGTGCGCCTTTCAGGTGGTCAAAGACAGAGGGTAGCAATTGCAAGGGCAATTTTTCATGAAAGAGAGCTTTTATTGCTCGATGAATCAACATCAGCACTTGATGCAAAAACTGAAAAAGAAGTTATGCATGAGCTCATTGGTCTCAGAAAAGAAAAAACTATTATCGCTATTGCTCACAGAATCTCTACTCTCAAAGAATGCAATAAAATATTTAGAATTAGCAATGGAGAGTTAGAAGGTCCTTTCAGCTATGATGAAATTGAACTTAAAAATAGTGGAGGCTGAAGCCGGAATCGAACCGGCGTAAACGGCTTTGCAGGCCGCTGCATAACCACTCTGCCATCCAGCCCTGAACTAGGATAAAGATTATATGATATTAATCAGAATTTTGATGATTAAAAATATAATTTAGTTCAACATGAATTTTTTGCCATAGATTTAAAAGCCGGAGCTAATCTAAATATTTTGCAACTATATCAGAAGCTTCTACTAAATCTTTAGCTATATATGAAGCTTGAGATTTTTGAGTTAAAGAATAATTGCTTATAAGAATATCTGATAAAAGTCCTGCATTCTTACCAGCTAAAATATCGCTTTCTTTATCACCAATGATTATAGACTTACTAAAATCTATTTTATATTTTTCTTTTGCTTCCTCTAACATCCCTATATGAGGTTTTCGACAATTGCATTTTATTGCGTATGATTCGATCTTGCCTTCAGGATGATGTGGGCAAAAAAAATAGTCAAGAACTTGAATTTTATTTTTTTGTAAAGTGTTAATAATATGATTCATGAATATATGAAGATCATGAATAGAAAAATATCCTTTAGCTATCCCAGCCTGATTCGTAATGATTATTATCTCGTAATCTAAATTCCTTAATGCTTTCAGTCCTTGTATAACTCCTTCTAACAACTTGAAATCACCAATTTTATATGTATATCCATTATCTTCATTAATTACTCCGTCTCTATCAAGAAATATTGCCTTTATCATAAGCTAAACTATAAATCTTTCAGATGACTCCCTCTAAAATTTCTAAAGCCCTCCAAAAACCTTCTCCATCATTTTTATGACCTTGCCAAATTTCTGGTATAAATGTTGCTTTTGGTGCAAGTTTTTTGAGAATCTTCCCAGTTCTTTTAAAATCAATTGACCCCTCGCCGATCTGCAAACCCTCTCCATTAGTTCCTTCAGCATCGCCTATATGAAGGTGAGCTGTAAATGGAGCAATTTGCTCACAAAACTTATAAAATGAGTATCCAAAATTATTAGATGTGAGCATGGAGTGGGAAATGTCAAAGCACATTCTCATATCAAGTTTAGTACACCATTCAGTTATTTCATCAGGATGAACAAATAAATTCTGATAACGCTGTCCTCCAAAGTGCCAAGGATATGGCGCCATTGTTTGAGGAATAATTTCTACACCATCTGTATTTAACTCAGAAAGACTTTTTGAAAATATTTCATAGCCTGCATTTACTTGATTATTTGTAAAATTTTGATCCATGGAGAACCCTCCAACATTTGTGACAATTAGTGGACGTTTGGTATTTGGAAAAAATCTCTTTAAGTCTAGTGTTAAATCTATAACTCTTTGCATATTTGAAATAGAGTTTTTTCGATATTTAGAGCTTGAAGATGCTAAATCTAATAGCTCACTTTTTTCAAAAAGCTCTGGTGCGTGTACAACAAATCCGCACGAATACTCTTGATCGAGAAATTCATCAGGATTTAGAAGCATATCTTGATAGGATAAGTGAAACTCAACTAAATCAGGATTAGAAATCTCAAAATATTTTTGACAGTCATGGAATCTCACTGGAATACCCCACGGTCTTTTATAATTATAATCTCTAGGAGAAATCTTTTTTGTACCAATATCTGATGGATAAAAAAAGTCTTCTTCATTCATATCTCTATTTAGCTTTTTTCCGATTAAATCATGAAAAGATTGAGGAGAAATGCCTTGACCAGGACTCTTCACAATAACATCCTCAGCTTTTATGATTTCTCCAGCTTTTAATGCTCTAGATGAGACTAAACTTTTGGAAAGATTTTCTCTATTTATCATTTCACCCTGAGATAGGATTCTTTTAGAGGATAATTTGCCTAAAGCTAATTCTACTTCTCGGATCCCATCTACTAGCTTTTTAAATTCTTTTGGTTCCAAGCTAGCTGCATGATCAGGACCCTCCATATTTCTATCAAGAGTAAAATGTCTTTCTACAACACAGATACCCATTGAAATTGCTGCCAAAGTAATATTTATGCCTCTTTCATGACCAGAGTAACCAACAGTTTGGTGGATTTTTTTTAACTCCTCAATCCAAGATAAGTTAATGTCAGAGACAGGAGCAGGATAAGTACTATTGCAATGCAAAAAGGCAAAACTTGCTTTAGAATCTTGTAAAACTTTGGCAGTAAACTTAATTTCTTCTGCAGTACTCATTCCAGTTGATAAAATTAATGGTTTTTTTGTATTAATTAAAAGCTCTATTAAGGGAATATTTGTTAAATCTGCAGACGCAACTTTATATGCAGGAACATCTAAGCTTTCTAAAAATTCAAGGCTGAATTGATCCCAGGGCGTACACATATATGTTATTTCTTTGGAGGTACAATATTCAAAAATTTTCTTGTGCTCTTTTTTAGACAACTCAAACCTTTTAAGCAGATCAACAACGTATTCAGTACCAAGATCTTCTCCGGAACCATCTATTGAACTTTTTCTATAAACGGCATCAAGGGTTCTCATCTGAAATTTAACGCAATTAGCCCCAGCTTCGATTGCTTTATCGATCATTTCAATTGCTAATTCAAATGAGCCATTATGATTATTGCCGATCTCGGCAATTATAAAAGCGTGCCCAGCTTCAACCTTAAAGTTATTAATTTTCATAAATATAATTTTTCACTTAAAAAATTGATCTCCCTCCATCCATTACAATATTTTGACCATTCATATAGGATGATGCATCTGAACATAAAAATTGAATAGCTGATCTATATTCATTAGGTTGAGCCATTCTACCCATTGGAATCAATGAAGAAAGTTTTTTTACAAATAGTTCATCTTGCCCATCATAAACACCGCCTGGAGAAAGAGCATTAGCTCTCACTCCTTGCTCAGGCCAATAAGTTGCAAGATATCTTGTAAGTCCAATCAATCCTGTCTTGATAACTGAATAAGTCACTGGTTTTACAGCTTGGAGATGCTTTGGAGAATCTTTCTGCTCATATAACTTTTGATTAGGAGCTAAAACTGATAAATCTGAGGAAATATTAAGTATTACTCCTCCTTTTCCAGAGCTTGCCATTTGATGGCCAAAAATTTTGCTACATAAAAAAGCTCCTGTTAATCCAACGTTAAGTTCTGCATTCCATTGATTTAATGAAAAATTTTCTAAACGGGAGCTGGTTACATTATCTTTAATTGAAGATGGAGTTGGGTTGACTGCCGCGTTATTTACCAAAATTTCTACAGTTATATTTTCTTTATTTAAATCTTTTGAAATCTGCTTTATATTTTCTTCATTTGTGACATCCATTACATAAATTAAGATCTTTTCAGGATCAAAATCTTTTTGCAAAGAAAGCTTCAGATCATTTAATTTTTTTTCATCTATATCAGTTAGCACAACTCCGGCACCTGTTTCCAAAAGTGCAGAGGCATGATGAACTCCAAGCAATCCACAGGCACCGGTTATGCATGCAAATTTGTCTGAATTATCGAATATTTTGAGCATCTCTATATTTAAATAATAATTAAGTTAAATTTTATTTTGTGCTTCACGCAGAAAAAATTTACAGAAGTTAATATGAAATTCGGCAGTTTCCAATGGATTAGTTCCTCTTGTTGTTTCAAAATTTAAGCGACCTTTGTAATCAATTTTATGCAACGCTCCGAAAATATCTTTAAAATTGACAAGTCCAGTTCCAAGAATAACATTTTTACCATTCAAATTTTTATCTTTTATGTGTACATGTTTTATGTAGCTGCCTAATTTTAATATTTCATGGTAAAGATCAGAACTCTCAATAACTCTATTTCCGGTATCAAATACAGCTCCAATATTTTTTCTATCAATTAAACTAAGAAAATTTAATAGGTCATCTGACTTCAACATAGATTCTATTAAAATATCTATATTAAACTTCTTAGCTATATCTGATAGTTCTCTAAATAAAGTTGCATATTTTTCTAAATTATTAGTTGATAGCTCACTTTTTTCCAGCAATGGAAAGATTAATCTTTTGCATTCTAGATCTTTTGCTGCAGCAAAAACATTGAGAATGTGTTGATGAGTAGACATATCATTATCATCTAATAATGAATGATCAATTATATAATCAATGCATAAAGTATAAATTTCACAGCCTGTCTCTGAGCATAAACTTAATATTTCATGTCTTCCTTGCGAAGTCCAAACAGGATTATTTTTATTGAAATCTCTTTCTGTTAAAAGCTCTATGAAGCTAAGTCCAATTAATGAAGCATTTGAAAATTCCTTTTGCCATGCTTCATATGGGAACCTTTGAAGTTGGTCAGATTCAGTTAATCTACCTTGAGATATGCCAAATATTTTTTTTTCTTTTAGATTCAAAAAATAACCAAAATTAAAATGAATTAAGTTGCCCACCATCAACAACTATCACTTGACCTACTAAATTTCTTAAATTAGGAGAAAGGAGAGTATTGATAGTTTCAAAAATTTCAATAGTTTCCACGAATTTTTTTGAAGGAATGTTACTTAAATATGAATTTTTTTCTTTCAATGAACGAAACTTTTTTTCCCATAGAGAGCCAGGAAATATCATGTTTCCTGGAGAAACAGCATTTAAAATAATTCCTTCTCTGATAAGTTCCTTAGAATAAATCTTTACCATATTATTCAGTGCAGATTTTGCAATACTGTATTGTATTGGGGCCCCTTTAATATTTTCATGTCCGCAGATAGAGGAAATACAAATAATGTTTAGCAATGATTTGTCTTTTTGTTTTGAATGATTTCTTATTTCTCTACACGCATTAATTACATTTAATGCGGAATAAAAATTGTCATTAAAAGCTATATTCCACGAGTCGAGATTTATTTCAGATTTTTTTTTAAAAGAACTTCTTCCTGCGTTACATATAATAGTTTTTGGCTTATATTTAGTATTGAACAAGCCACTTAATTTCTTCTTTGTTTTATCATAATTGCTTAATTCACAACTAATTTGATGTGCTGTTTTTCCATTAATGTTATTTTTTGAGAGAAAATCTCTATCTTTTCTTGAGTGAAAAACAACTAAATTATCATTTGCTAAAAAAAGCTTTCCTAAATCAAGACCCAAGCCTGCTGAGGAGCCAGTTATTAATATAGACATTATTGTTTTACTCCGTGAAGTATATACATTTGTCTAATTGTACCTGAGCCAGTTACGTCATACGAAATGCTGTTATTTGTTGCTATGTCTTTCTCCAATCGAGGGGTAAAGCCTTTTTCTAAAAATAAACTGGTAATCTTGAATAGTGAAAATTGATTAATGTAATATGGCGAAATGACTATTTGATCTTTTATCTCACCTTCTATCAGTTTAATCTCTTCACTTTCTCCAAGAAATGTTCTTAAAATTATTGTCTTTAAAGTTGTATCTAGAACATTAGAAAGCAAATTATAGGGATTTTCTGCATGCTCCAAGGTTGCAGAAATTAGAGAAATATCAGCTTTTCTTGGTTTAGTTTTCTCAACATTACAAACTTTATGTAATTTACTTAATTCAGGAAAATATTTTAGACCTAAGTTAATAAAGCCCTGATCAATGTCATAACCAAAATAATTAAAAAAATTTTCTGATTTTCTTCTTTTAATTTCTTTATAAAATTGGAAATAATTGCAACCTATATCATTAATTTTTACAGAGTTATTATCATTTAATAGATTAGTATATTTAATTATATTAAACACTTGCTCACACCAAGTAAGATCTAGGTTTCTAGCTCTCTCTTCATATAACTCTAATTGACCAATAATTGTCTTACTGGTGTGTGTTAATTCCGTCATTAAATTACTCTATTAATTTGCTTGAACCAATTCCAGAAGATTCCCTTCAAAATCTTTGCAAAATGCAACTTTTGCAGTTTTATCAATATTAGTCCTAGGTTCATTAATAAACTCAATGCCTAAAGAAATTAATTTTGAATAGACCATATCTAAATCATCAACATTTAATGCAATATGATTAAAGCCTTCGTATAAAAGGTCCTTTTTTCTTTTATTTGCTTTTTGAGATTTGTACTCAATTAATTCAATACAGGTTCCATCCTCAGAGTAGCATTTTGTTGTCCTTGCAATTCCGCCTTCCAAGCCAGTAAGATGCTCGTAGAAATCACCTTTTTCTATCTGATCAACTTTCGGTTTAAACCCTAATACATCCTTATAAAGCTTAAGTGATTTATCAATATCATAAACAATTAAGCCTACATGTCTAAGATTAATCATTTTCTTTGACAACCTCATGAAAAGATTCAGTAATTATATCAATACCTTCAATCAAAGCTTGCTCAGATATAGTTAATGGGGGACCGATTTTAATTGATTCTCTTCCAGTATGAACTACTAATAGGCCTTTTTGATAACATTTCTCAGAAATTCTAGAAGCAATTAAATCATCAGGAACAAGAGTTTTAGGGTCTTGAAAAATAATTGCGGATATTAGTCCTTCGCCGAGAATATATTTTATTCTTCCATCAGACTTTGAAAGTAATTCATTCAATTTTGATTTAAGTAAACATCCTTTTTTATGAGATGCATTGATCAAATTTTTTGATTCAATTTCTTCTATGACTGCCAAGCCAACTGCACATGCCATTGGATTTGCGGAATGGGTGCTACTCATATTACCTATCTCAGGTAGGTCCATTATCTCAGCTCTACCTATTACTCCGGACAATGGATACCCATTTCCCATTCCTTTACCACAACAAATTAAATCAGGCTCAACATTATAATGCTCATAACCAAATGCTTTACCTGTTCTTGCAAACCCAGACTGCATTTCATCAAAAGTCAAAAGAATTTCATTTTCATTACAGAAATCTCTAGCAGCTTTGACAAAATCTTCTGGGTAAAAAACCGCGCCCCAACCCTGAAAAGTTTCTAAAATCATTCCGCAAATATCTTTTTTTGGATTAATTCCACTTTTTAAAAGAGAATTTAAGTGCTTATAAAAAAACGTACTCCCCGATTCTCCATTTAATTCCCAGGGATATGGAAATGCTAAATGGTGTATATCTTGATCTATAAAACCTATCCACTCTTTCTGCTTGAAATTACCACTCATCATTTGTGCCCCCAACGTCCTTCCATGCCAATTATTTTCAAGAGATATAATGCCAAGTCTCTCTTTTTTGATTGTCTGACCATGCATTCTCATAAGTTTTAATGCTGCTTCGGTCGACTCTGTTCCAGCAGATAGCAAGAAAGCTTTTTCAAAATTAGGCCCACAAAATTGAATAAGTTTTTTTAGATATCGTGCTCTCATCTCATTACCGTAGGCATAACAACCTAAAATTGGTTTGTCCGTCATACTATGTATTGCTTTATTGACATGGTTATTTGAATGCCCAACATTTGCAAAGAAAATTGCAGATGTAAAATCTATGAATTTATTTCCCGCAATATCAAAGATATTAAAATCTTTGGCTGAATCCCAGACAATAGGTATTTGCCCATGCATAGAACGTGATTCAATATTATCTAAGTCTTCTAATAATTCTTTTGTTCCTGGAGCAGGAATTTCGGTTTGGATCAATCTATTTTCAGTTTGTAGAGATGGCACCTTAATAGGATCTCTTGAAAAAATATAAGATGACATAGATTTACTCCAAGTTAAAAATTGCTTCCTTCGACGAGGAGTCTACACTAATTTGATATTTTAGAAAATTAAAATCAGCCTCGCTATCAATTTCTGTAACTGCATTAGTGATAAATGGCATTACTTTATTTCCATGAAGTAAATTTGCTTTTCTAATAAACGATGTTCTTAATACATCAACATAACCATTTGGTACAAATGTTCTAGGAAAGCTTTGTCTTCCAAGATTGCTGTGATCTAAATCATTATTTCGATCGAATACTGTTACAAGAGTGTCATCATTTATAACTTCAAAGTTTTTATATGCAGACTCTGACATTTCATGAATAGATCTTAATGAAGTAAATGAGGGTTGGTCTAAAATTTTAGTTATTGCCTCATCAATTATTTTTGGTTCTCGTAATGGAGTGGTTGGTCTTATATGTACTAAAAAATCAGGTTGATTATCATTGGTCTCTAGCCAATCTAAGGCATGATTAACAAATTCTAAATCTGTAGACGAGTCTTTTGAAATTTCTGCAGGCCTTAAGAAAGGGACATCAGCTCCAAGATCTTGACATATTTTTCTATATTCACTGGAATCTGTTGATACTATGACCCTGCTAATCATTTTAGATTTTTTACAGGCTTCTATAGACCACTGAATCAATGGGTACCCACCTAAGTTTCTTATATTTTTATCAGGAACTCCTTTTGAACCAGACCTTGCCGGTATTATGGCAATTATTTTATGCAAAATAATTCTCCTCCGGTAAGAAAAGCAACATTTCAAATTTATGCATCAATATTACAGATTAATTTTTTGATGAAAGATCTTCTGCCCTAACCTGCCAAGATTGCATTCCTTCTGAATCAAACTTAATAGGATAGACATTCAAAGATTTCTTTTTTAGAAAATTAATTAATTTAGTTTTGTGAGAACCATTTGCATAAAACAAGAAGAATCCCCCTCCTCCAGCTCCCAACAATTTGCCTCCTGAGGCACCATTATTTAATGCATCAGAATATAAATTATCGATTTCGGGCGATGAAATTTTTGAAGAAAATTTCTGTTTGTAATTCCAAGCATTACCAATAAGCTTACCAAAGTCATTTAATTTTCCTTTAAGCAAAATATTTTTTATTTCATATGTATTTTGAACATTTAATTGGACTAGCTTCTCAATATCTTCATTTTGACTAAGTGAGCTTTTTTGATCTTCATGAATGTCACCAGAATTATGTTTAATGCCAGTGTCACATAAAACCAAGTTAGATTCTAACTCTAGAATAGTCTTGCTTGAAAGTCTGAGTGGATAAATTAAATTTTCATCATTCTTAAATTCAATAAAATTTATGCCTCCAAATGTGCAAGCATACTGATCTTGCCATCCACCTGCAATTTCTAGGTCAAGTCTTTCGGCCTGAAATGCTATTTCTGACAACTCATGTGGATCCCATTTATCTTCTTTGAATTGATTGAAGCATCCCAGAACTGCTGCTGAAATTGCTGCTGATCCTCCCAAACCTGAATTATTTGGATAATCTGAAAAAATATCTAGCTCAAAGCCAAATCTTGGGTCTATTATTTTTACTAAAGATTGGATTAAATTTAGTGAGGTTTTAACTTGAAGAAAATCTTGAACATTATCTGAAGAAACTTCTTCATTTAGATCTGCAGATCTTACAATCACCTTATTATCACTTCTCTTAGAAAGTATTGCATGACTATAAAATGAAATTGTAGCATTAATTACTGCACCATTATTTTTAGAAAAGTAATTTGTTACGTCCGAACCTCCGCCCCCAAAGCTAACTCTAACTGGAGCTCTTGCCCTAGCAAAATTTGATTTTTCTGCCTCAATAGGAAAGTCTTTTTTGGTAAGAATTTTTAATAACTTTAACTTTTTATCTAATAAAGGAATAAAATTAACCTCGCTATCTAATTGCTTGATGATTGACTCTCGTGTATCTCCCTCAATTGCAAAAGAGAAATCTGTATTAATGCATTTATCTATCTTGTCTTGAAGTTGAAGACCATCCAGTAATTGTCTTCTTATATCCCCATCAGTAATGACTCCAATAATTTTTTCTTTGGATTCTACAAGAACAAATCCTGAACTATTTTGGTCAATTTTTTTTAGCGCTTCTGACACTGATGATCTCTTTGGAAGAACAAATTTAGATTTTTTCATAATGTTAAATATTAAGTATTGTTTTTAATGTACTTTCTAAAAAAATTTAGATCCTCTGGTACTCCAATATCAAAAAAATTTTTATCACTTATTATAGCCTTTAGTTTAGTAGCACGAGCTAATGGAATTAATACATCAGTTTCCAATGAAAAGTTCACTTTATTTGGTAAATTTAAGTCATCTATAGTTAAAGAGCAAAATCCAGCATTTATAAGCCCAGGTGTCATAAATCCGTCTTTTTCTGCAAAATTTAAAACGTTTCTTTTTTTATCTAAAATCACTCTTCCAAAACGAGCTGCGTTTTCAACATTTGCAATTAAAATAGATGATTTAGATGCTTCAAACATTTTTTTATATCCTGATTCAATCCAGGTATCAGCATTAATAATTAAACATCTTTTAATTTGACTTTGATTCATTGCATGCAAAATTGCTCCGCCAGTCCCTAAAGGTTCTTTTTCAACAATATATCTTAATGAAATATCTTGAGAGATCTTTTGTTTGTATTGTTCAAGAAATTTTATAATCAAATCTGATTTAAAAAATAAAAGAAATGTAAAATCATTAATCCCCTTTGATATCCAATTATTCATTTGATAAAACAAAAAAGGTTTACCATTCACTGGAGCTAAAGCTTTTGGAAGTCCTCCAATTTCGTCTGATATACGAGTTCCAAAGCCACCAGCAAGTATTAAAAATTTTTTTTTAGAAATCACTATTTCTAAATGGTTCTATTCAAAATTAAATAATTTTCGTTCAACATATGAGCAAATCTCATGCCCTACTACAGTATGGATTTCTTGTATGATTGGAGTCTCATGCGATGGAGCTTTAAAAATTTCATCAGTATAAGCTTCTAAAGGCATATTTTTATGGTTTCCAGTAAAACCTACAATAGTCATCCCTTTTGATTTAGCCGCTTCAGCTGCTTTACAAATATTAGCGCTAGATCCACTGGTGCTATATGCAACTAAAACATCCCCAGCATTACCCAATGTTTCAATCTGTCTTTCAAATATTCCTTCAAAACCAAAATCATTAGACCATGCAGTAATAAGAGAGGTATCAGTTGTAAGAGACATAGCAGGCATGCCTTTACGGGGTCTTTTATGATCCAGCGTTGCGCAATATTCAGCTGACATATGTTGGGACTCAGCTGCACTGCCGCCATTTCCGCAAAACATTAATTTATTTCCTAAGTCAATGGAGTGTAAAAATATTTCAGCTATTGAACATGAGGTCTTGGAAATATAATCGGAATTTTCTTCAATAATTTTAGTTCTTAGGCTTAATCTGCTTAAAATTTCTTCTTGATAGCTTTTGTCCATGACTTTATAAATTATAAAAAATTCTATTATACGACCTATAGACAGAATAGAACTAATTAATAAAAATAAGTTAGATAGATTTTAGAGTAAAATAGATCAACTAATCTAAAAATCCAAAACAATGAATAATAAAGAAAACATTAAATGGATCTTCTTTTCATTACCCAATCGTGCAAAAAAACTTACTACTATTAATACTATTAAAAACAAAACTAAATTGATAGGAGTACTTACTTACAGTTTTTTAAATTTAAATATTATTATTTTTTATCAACTAATTTCTTTATTTGCGAAAAAGAAAAAAATTAAGAAATATATTATTTTAGGTTCGCAAGCTCCTCATCATCATGAAAATATTTTTAGGTTTTTAAAATTTAATCCTAGAGATGCAACTCTAATAAATGCATATGATAAGAAATCCATTACCTCAATTAAGTACATAGGTCTAATATCTCTCTATAAAGAACTGATTAATAATTTTATCGATGCTAAACAATTTATAGAAAACCATAATGATTCATACGATCCAAAAGATTTAATATATCGAATTAAAACCTCTTTAGCATCATACTCATACTTTAATATTCTCTTTAAGGAAATAAAGATAAAACATGGAACAATAAATGTTTATTCCGGTGGTGCAGAATTGGCCTCATTATCAGCAATAAAGAACTCATTAAAAACTAACTATCTTAGTCATGGATTGCTTGGCTTAAAAGCACCAGCTGATGGCAACCTTTCAGATTTTGTTGAAGTCAAAATTTCTGACGATAATTTTCCAGATTACTCAATAATATATGTTTATAGTGATTTTGAAAAAAACTATTTAACGTCAAAGTTAAAAAAAACTAAGATCATTTCTTATCCTTTCAAGTCTTTGAAAGAGCTGAATAAACTTGTAATTTTATTTTTTGAAATTACAGATGAATTTTTTGACGAAAAAAAATTTTCTGAAATAGTTCAATTTTTTAAAAAACATAACTTTGAAGTATTTGGAAAAGAGCATCCAGCAAATTCAAATAAATTTCCTGAAAAATTTTGCATTGAGAACAATATTGCCTTGATAAAAGGTTCTAAAACTGCCCATGAAATAATAAATGAAATGCATCCTATGTTTACTTTGGGTTGGCCATCAACTAGTTTATGCGAATCATTAAACCTCGGAGTTATCCCAATCTGCATTCCCGATGATCATCCTTTTTTTAAATTTAAAAATTTTTACCCATTTCAATCAAAGACTCTTTCATGGAGTAAAGATAATCAAAAAATAGAACATTTGATTTCAAAAAACATTGAATATAATCTCTGCCTAGAAAAGCTCAGATCAATTTAAAGCTCTAAGATGAGCTAACAAACTCAAGATAATCTTTGTTGTATGGCCCAAGAGGCTCTTCATCTAATTCAAAAAAATGCTGATCTAATTCTGGAAAATATGAATAAGCCCAATCTCTTTGAAAATTAGATTTCAGAAAACGAGCATTTGCTGTTCGACCGTCAACGACAATTAAGGTTCCAGGTATTAAAAAATGTTCAAGAGTTAATAAATCGGCTGCCATAGGCATTCTATCTGGATGGGCTGTATTTAAACCTCTGATTGAACCTTCGGGTGAAAATTGGTCAGGACCATCCAAATAAATAAAATCAGGAGAGATATTTGGCAGATTTTCGTAATAAGTACACATTCGATCATTAAATGTTCCTATTTTAAGTGGGCAACAATGTAAATTAGCTTTATCTGATAGTGGATTCTTTGCGTTTGACTTAACACTATCAATCCACTCTTGATAATTATCAATAGAATGCAGTTCAAATGGATTTGAGCGCCTTAAGTTTTCTCGGACATACGCTCCAAATTCTTGATCATTACTTCTAAGGGCATCGTCAAAAACATATGTGCTCTTACCAATTCCAAACTCTAATATAGTTGTAACCTTTCTTTTTTTAACAAGATAATGAAGTCTGCATAAATCATCAAGTTCAGGGGGAAATGGGACTTTGTTTTGTGGATCAACCGATAGATATGGATCAGGTACAATATTTGTACTTAGCTGATCTTTATCAACCTTAGTTTTGTCTATTTCAAGAAGATCAAAGATATTATTTTGATCTAGATATTCATAATAATTTGTCAAGTCACCAAAATAATTTTTCATGTATATAAATTTTTTTATTAAGATTCTTCTAATTATAGTTTATTGTTTTGATAATAAGTATTCTAAAATTTCTTAGGATAGCTTTTTAAAAGTATTCAAAGAATACTGAAATCCAGTCTGCATTGTTATTACAAAAGCTAATAACAAAATAAAATCTGCTAAAAATATTATCAACGCATTGCCGAAAACTAAACCCAATAAATAGGAACCAATTGCAGCTATTTGTATAGCTGTTTTCAATTTCGCTAGAAAAGTAACTTTAGTGGCTGAAATATTACTATTTCTGGAGTTAAAGTCTCGAAGAGCTGCGATCCAAAACTCTCTAGCTAAAATAAAACTTCCTACTAATCCAATATAATTACTTCCAAAATGTATGGCTAGTCCAAAAATAGAAAAGCAAATTAGTATCTTGTCAGCAATTGGATCAAGTATTTCGCCTAATTGCGAAGTTACCATGTACTTTCGTGCTAAAAAACCATCAAAAAAATCTGAAATACTAGCTATAAAAAATAAAAATAAAGCAAAAGTGAACGCATCTAAATAATTTATAAAAATAAATATAAATGGGCCTGATAAGATACGGCCGAAAGTCAAAGAATTAATTAATACTTTCATAATTTTTTAAGATTTTTATAAATTTCTTCAACTTGTCTCTGAGAAAGTGCCTTAATACTCGTTAAATCATTAAGTGTAGCTTTTTTTAAACATGAAATGGTCTTAAATCTTTTGAATAATTTTTCTCTAGTAATTGGTCCAACACCTTCAATTAATTCAACTCTTGAAAATCGAACTCGTTTTAATTTTTTCTTTCTATTCGCTCTTATTGCAAATCTGTGAGACTCATCTCTAACTTCTTGTAATAACTTAAACCCTTGATTATCTTTGTTCATCTCAATCACGCCATTTTTTGAAAGAATTGTTTCGGTTGATCTTATTCGTTTTGAGCCCTTCACAATACTCAAAATCATAGGCACACTAACATCGTGTTCTGAGAAAGTTTTTAATGCAATATTGAGTTGATTTTTACCACCATCAATCAATATAACTTCTGGCATGTCATTCAAATAAGCTTTCTTAATGCGCCTTTCAAGAATGTGCTTGAGCGAACCAATATCGTTACCAGATAAGTTCTCTGGTATGTTATAAAGTCTATACATAGACTTCTGAGGTCCATCAGATGTAAATACTACTGAAGATCCAACTGCATGCTTGCCGCCATGATGACTGACATCAAAACCCTCAATTAAAATATCATCTTTTTTCAATCCAAGATGGGACATAAGATCTTTTATTGCATAAGAATACTTTTCAGATTGATTGATTCTATTTTCTATAGCTTGATTTGCATTTAATTTAGCCAAGTTGGCAACTTTTCTAGTATTTTTATTAATGTTTGTTGTGAAAGATATACTTTTGTTAAATTTGAGTTTTGCTGCCTCTTTGATTAAGGATATATTGCTAGGTCTTGGTGTTAGTAAAATTTGATTTGGTAATGAGAACGAGCTTTGATAGTATGAAAAAATTAAACTTTCATACAATCCATCAGTATTCAAAAGATAATTTCCTTTTAGATAATGAGTTTTTGTACCTCTAATTTTTCCATCTCTTATAGATAAAATACAAACTCCTGTTCTATCTAGCTTAGAGGTGCATGCAAATATATCAGTGCTTATTAATGAACTACTATGTGATTGCTCTTGCTTTAACAAATCAAGGTTTGCTATTCTTTTCTTTAATTCATTTGCTCTCTCAAAGTCTTGCTGGTCGGCTAGTTTTAACATTTGAGATGTCATCAATGATCTTATCTCTTTGCCTGTTGAAGCAAGATATTGTTGCGATGAAAATATATCAGTTTGATAATTTTCTTCTGCAATGAAACCCACACAAGGAGCGGAACATCTTCTCATTTGATATTCAATACATGGTCTTGATCTATTGTTAAAAGTGCTGTCACTACAATTTCTAATTTGGAAAATTTTTTGAATGTCCTTAATCGTAGATTTAACTGCTTGAACACTAATAAAAGGTCCAAAATAATTTTTTGAAACTGCATGTTTAGATCTTTTTAAGCTAATAGCAGGAAACTTGTTATGCATTGAAAAATGTACATAAGGGTAGGTCTTATCATCTCGCAAGAGAATATTAAATCTAGGAAGGTTTTCTTTAATTAAAGATTGCTCTAAAAGCAGCGCCTCTGCTTCAGAATTTGTAGAAAAAGTCTCTATCTTGTCTGTAAGAATTCTTATTTGATTTGTCTTTCTATCTTTAAGAGATTTTCCAAAATATGATGAGACTCTTTTTTTTAAATTTTTTGCTTTTCCAATATAAATAATTTGGTTTTTTGAAAAAAACTTATAAATACCAGGCGTTGATGGTACTGACTGCAATTGAGACTTCACCTTAAAAGGACTTCAGAAGCCATAACAATATTTTCTAACGAGCTAAATGATGGTTCATATCCAAAAGAATTCGCTTTATAGTTTTCTGAAAAATAATTTTCTCTTGATCCATAAGCATTAATTCCAGTATTTGAATTTATGATTTCATATTTAAGACCAAAGTGAGATTTCATATGCTCCAAAATTGAAAATTTATCTGTCGGATCTTTTGTAAAGCAATCTACGGAAGTATTTAAAAGTTCATTTTCTGATAATTTCATAATCAATTGATACAAATCTTCTGGACCAATATAATCTCGAGTTACATTTTTATTATCAGTTTTCATTATTTGATTTTCTTTAATCGAACGAAGTGCGTCTGTAATTAAAAATCTACTATTCGTGTCTATGTCACTGCTGACATAGTTAAAAACTCTTACATCCACGATAGAAAATTTCTCTAAGGCTCTATGTCTTGATTCAGCATATATTTTCGACATTGAATACCAATCCGTATGTTTTAAGTCATTGATATGAATTACTGAGCTTGAGCTGCTACTGGCAGGTGATTTGAAAATATCTCCATACACAACACCTGAACTAATAAAGATATATTTAGTGTTTGGATGAAATGCTAGATAGTCTATAACGAGTTGGTCATATTTATATGTAATATCGAAAATTTTTGAGCCCATTTTTAAGGCTTTACCAGGATCTCCGATGCCAACAAAATTAATAATTAGATCAAACTCATGTGAGGAATTAAAGCTTTTAAGTGATTCTAATTTGATATTTATAGAATTGAGTTTTGCGTTATCCATCCAATTATAAAAACTTTCAGTATCTCGGGTAAAAAGATAAAAATGATGCTTATCCTCATTTTGGGATTCTCTTAGTAGACCTTTTGCAATTTGACTTGAAGAACCTAAAAAAGCTATTTTCATATATATTTTCGATAGTTTAAGAGGCCTGCCCTTTCTCTTAGAAAATCTTGGGTTCCAGCTACACTTTGAAAAGTATCTTCTATTCCAATCCTGTAAATTTTTGGAAGTGAGGAAATATTTGAAGATGAGTAGCTATCATATAGAACCTCTTGAATTGTTGCCCCAAGACCTCCAATTAATTGATGTTCTTCCACTATTATGATCTCCTCATATTTAATTAATTTTTCTATTATCTGATCTACTAAAAGAGGCTTAATAATAGGAAGCGAGTATAAATCGTATGAGGAGGAGGCTTTAATAAGATCTTTATAAACTTCAATACAAATAGCTCCATTGGATATAAAAGCTTTTTTATGTGATTTAGGCGAGCCTTGATGAGCTAAATGCAAATTTCCAGCCTCAAAATCATCAATATATTTTATATTCTCTTCTCCTGAACGATTTAATCTCATATAACTTGGAGATAAATCAGAAGATGTAATTTGAAGAATTTCTTTTACCTCAGATGGATCCGAAGGAGAACATACCATCATGTTTGGTATGGTTCTAAGCATACCGATTTCTTCTGTCGCATGATGCGATGTGCTGAGTGATCCGTAAGCATATCCGCCACCAACAGCTACAATATTAACATTAGTATTATGGTAAGCAATATCATATCTGATTTGTTCCATGCATCTTAGAGTTGGAAAGTTGCCAATAGAATAGAAAAAAACTTTATAGCCTTCACTTGCCAATCCAGAGCATAGACCGGCAATATTTTGCTCACTAATGCCTCCATTCAAAAATCTATCAGGAAATGAGTCCCGAAATTCCTCAAGAACATTAAAGCCAAGGTCTCCACACACCAAAAAAATTTTTGGATCGGTATGAGCCATATCAACTAAATTACTTACAAATGTATCTCTCATAATGTTCGTTTATATTATTTAATCCATCAATTAATTGCTCATCTGTTGGTGGGTAGTAATGAGATTCTAATTTATTAACTGCATATTTTAATGGATGTGCTTTTTGCGTATCAAGAATAATTGCTCTTGGATCAGAAGAAGAGTTGTTTAAGGCATTAAAAATAGCCTCATGATCATGTCCATTGATCTGAGTGCAATCTAAGTTAAAGGCTTCAAATTTCTGCTTTAATGGCTCTAACTTCAGCACCTCATCAACTCTACCAAAACTTTGCAGTTTGTTATAGTCAATAACTATTGTGCAAGGCAGTTTATGATGTGCAATAAATAAAATTGCCTCCCAATTAGATCCCTCATTTAGCTCACCGTCACTAAGGACAATGCAAGAATTATGATTTAGTTGAGATTTTTTTTTGGCAAATGCTACGCCGCTTGCTACTGACAAGGCATGCCCAAGGCTTCCAGTTGAAATCTCAACACCTGGAACAAAATGGCTGACATGAGAGGTAAAGATGGACCCATTATCTGCATATGTCTCAAGCTCCATTGAATCAAAGAAATTGAAATACGCTAATGTCGAATAAATTGCTGTGCAAGCATGTCCTTTGCTGTAAAAAAGGCTTGTATATTTCTTATCATAGAAGAAAGAATAATAAACGCTCAGAAAATCCGCTATTGATAAAGCGCCTCCCATATGAGCAGCTTTCTTTTGAGAGCACATTTTAATAATATTTGAACAAATTTCTAAAGCAGCTAAAGCTGAGTTTGAATGCAAAAATTTTGTCTTAGCTTTCATATAGGGATACTCAAATAAGCATTATAGTTTATTTAAATATTATTTATTGTCCCTTTTTTAGGAACTTTTGTGCAATTTTCTTGCCTGCTGAAACACCAAATTGGTCAAATGGATTAATTTGCAACATACATGCAGTTACAAAGACACGATGCTCCCAAGTTGCTAGCAAAAAACCAAGTCCAGCAAGTGACAGCTTATTTACATGGAAAAGATTAACTGGAATGTTGTTATTAGTTTTTTCCAATATATTATTTGACGTCTTAAAATGAGAAGAGAGCAAATTAGCCTGCCCTATTGCTTGAGCAGAGGATAATGGGCTACTTGCTATGCTTGAGTAAATAATATCAGCACAGAAATCTCCAGTGCCCTGATGTAATAATTGAAAGTATGAGTGCTGAGTAGTTGAGCCAAATCCTCCGAATATCGACTGACCTGTTTGTTGAAAAAAAGATCTAGGATTTGCTTGCTTGCCAAGTGATTCCATCTCAAGTTGTTGAATATACTTAGTAAGTGATCGCAATTTCCAATTGTAAGAAAAAACAACTCTACTCTTTTTATTCTTAAAATTACTAAACCATAAATCTGAATATGCTAATATTTTGATAAATTTTTGATATCGCTTGTCTTCTTTTGAAGTACCTAAAAGCATTTGATCTGCAGCAAACCCTCCCTTCAAAAAGGAAGAAAAATTATTTTCCAAAGCTGCACTAAGGGAAATTGGTGACCAAATAGAATATCTGCCACCAACTGTTTCAGGAAATGGGACAATGCAATCTTCTGGAAAGCCTAAAGTTATAGCTTTATTTGAATTTGCAGTTATAACTAATGAATTCATTGAGGTTCTATTTTTGCCGAGCCATTTTAAGCATGACAGGGTTTCATCTGTTGAAAGTGATTTAGATGAAAAAATGTAAAGATTCTTTTGTCCATTTAAGGGTTTTAATATTGAGTCGAATTCATCTTTATCAGGTCCAGATACAAAATAATAATCAAAAGTTGACGAATGATTCTTTGTAAATTCCTGAAGTAACTTTGGCCCTTCGAACGAACCGCCAATACCAAAAGTAATAATATTCTTAAAACCATCTTTTTTGATCCTTTTAATAAAAGGTTCAGTAATTTTTCTAAAATCGAACTCTAAC
>MDTG01024411.1_pt1 | contig 30212 bp, 39 predicted proteins | sample 811421 | NCBI WGS metagenome assembly MDTG01 (sample SAMN05326645, study PRJNA326480) | marine metagenome | isolation source: seawater | place: Pacific Ocean: South East | collected 2011 | reverse complement strand
TCTTTCATAATATGGTGCGGCTGAGAAGACTTGAACTTCCACAGGATAAATCCCACAGCGACCTCAACGCTGCGCGTATACCAATTCCGCCACAGCCGCCTATTTTAAATTGTAGAATTAAATAGCAGATAGGATATTAAGTATCAACACATCATAATTTTTAAGAAAAATGACTAAAATTGAAATTAAAAAAACATACAATGAATTAATCGATTACGAATCATCAATTGATTTTATGAAATCAAGAATTCAGAGTATTAAAAATAAAAATGAAAATGAACTAATATGGTTCTTGAGCCATGATCACATATACACTCAAGGTACCAGCGCAAACGATAACGAAATAATAAAAAAAAATAATACAAAAATTATAAAAACAAATAGAGGTGGCAAAACTACTTACCATGGTCCTGGTCAAAGAATAGTTTATTTTATGATAAACTTAAATAACAGAAAAAAAGATATAAGAAAATTTATTTCTATTATTGAAGACTCACTTATAAATTTTTTAGCATATTATAAAATTGAAGGAAAATCTTTTAAAGATAGAGTGGGAATTTGGGTAACAGAATCAAATAAAACTAAATTTAAAAAAGAAAAAAAAATTGGAGCAATTGGTTTAAGAGTATCTAATTGGATAACATACCATGGAATGAGCTTTAATATAAATCCAGATTTAAATTATTATAAAAATATTCATTCATGCGGATTAAAAGAATATGAGAACACATCTTTGAAAGAGTTAGGAATTAACATTTCAAATGAAGAATTTGATGAACATTTTAAAAAAATCTTTCTTAAAAATATAACAGACCTAAGATAATAAATTTTTCTTTGAATATTTAAGTTTATATTTTTTTAGAAAACTAATAAAATCTTCTGATATTTCAGAAAAAAAATTATATTCCTTATTATTAAATGTAAATCTTAGAATATGTGCATTTAATTTTAATAGTTCATTTTTATATTTAGAATAATGATTATACTTTATATCGCCAATGATTGGACAACTAATATTTTTAGATACAAGTCTTAACTGATGCGTTTTGCCAGTTATAGGTTTAAATAAAATTAATGATAAGCCATTATGACTGCTTAATACTTTATAAAATGTCTTTGTTTCTTGAATTTCATTTTTTTTATTTTTTATATTAAGTTCTACATTTGACTCTTTTATTTTAGGGACGCCCTCACAAATAGCTAAATATGTTTTGTTCATTAATCTTAATTTAAATAAATTTCCAAAAATTTTAACCGAATTTTTATTTTTAGAAATTATCAAAAGTCCTGATGTTTCTTTGTCTAATCTGTGGACTAATTTATATTCAATAGAAATTTTGTTTATGATATCATTTATAGAAATATTAATTTTACTTCCACCCTGAGTAGCAATTGAAGACCATTTATTAAGTATTAAAAAGTCTTCATTTTCAAATATTACAAAACTTTTAAATTTTTTAATGATATGAGAGGGGACATTAATATTCTTTTTGAAAATAATTCTATTTTTATATTTTGCTTCATTAAAATTAAAAATTTTTAATAAATCATTTTTTTTTACAATGTATTTAGATGATGTTTTTGTATTATTAATTAGTATATTTTTTTTTTCTTATATTTTTTTCTATGAAACCTTGGGTTAATGAAGTAAATTCATTTTTCAGAAATTTATCAAGTCTGATACCAAAATTTTTTTCAATTTCTATTAATTTTATCAAATTCTATTAATATACATTCCAACATACGCTGCTACAATACATAAAATCACTGAAAGAATTACATAAATTATGGATAAGAAAAATTTATTTGATAAAAATAAATCGACAACTTCATATGAAAAAGCAGAGAAAGTAGTGAAGGATCCGAGTAAACCTATAATAAGGAAATACTTTATAAAATTTTCAGATATATTTTTAACATATCCTAATGAAATTAAATACCCTATTAGAAAAGATCCAATTATATTTATTAACAATGTTGGAAAAAAAGCATTATATGAGTAATTTTTTAATAAATTGCTAAATATAAACCTTAAAACCGCTCCGGTTGCACCACCTGAAGCTATTAGAACTAAATTAAACAATGCAATCTATATTTTTGGTTGATCTTCTAATTCGTCTGTAGTTTTCTTTTCAATTACCGGACCGCTATCTTGTCCTTTTGCCTCTTCATCTCTATCAACTAATTCTATAACTGCTGTAGGTGCATTGTCTCCAAATCTATTACCCAATTTTACTATTCTGGTATAGCCACCATTTCTATCTTTGTATCTACCAGGAAATACCTCGAAAGTTTTCCTAACCATTTTTTTATCTTGCAAAACAGATATTACTTTCCTTCTAGATGTTAGATCACCTCTTTTGCCCAATGTAATAATTTTTTCAATAAATTTTTTTAATTCTTTAGCTTTTGGTAATGTTGTTGTTATTTGTTCATGTTTAATTAATGCATTTGACATGTTCATGAACATTGCTTTTCTATGCGTTGAGGTTTTGTTTAATTTTTTATTTTTAATATTATGCTTCATATTTTATTTATTAAATGGGTCTTCGTATTTCTTAGCAAGTTCATCAATATTATCAGGAGGCCAATCAGGAACTGACATCCCCAGATTTAATTCCATTTGTTGAAGCACTTCTTTAATTTCATTTAGTGACTTTCTTCCAAAATTAGGTGTTCTCAGCATTTCTGACTCAGACTTTTGAACTAAATCACCTATGTAAATAATGTTATCATTTTTAAGGCAATTTGCAGACCTTACAGATAGCTCAAGTTCTTCAACTTTTTTCAATAAATTTGAATTAAATGATAATTTTTCAACTTGTGATTGGTCAGGCATTACTTCTGGCTCATCAAAATTAATGAAAGGCTGAAGCTGATCCTGAAGAATTCTAGCAGCCAGAGCTATTGCATCATCAGGTGAAATTACACCATTTGTTTCAACCTCAAATATTAGTTTATCATAGTCGGTAACTTGTCCCACCCTACTATTTTCAACTTTGTATGAGGTTTTGATTACTGGGCTAAACATTGCATCTAACTTTATTTCACCGATAATTTTATTTTCATCTTCAGCTATTTCAGCTGAAACATATCCCTTTCCAGTTTCAACGTTTGCTTCTATTTCAATTTCTGCATTAGAATCTAGGGTCATTATTAGCTGATCAGGATTCATTATTTCTGTTTCTGAGTCAGTTTCAAAATTACCAGCTCTTAATTCACCAGATCCTGTAGATTTTAAATACATCTTTTTTAAACCAGGAGAGTGAACTTTTACGGCAACCGTTTTAAGGTTTAATAATATGTCAGTTAAATCTTCTTTTACACCTTGTATAGTGGAAAACTCATGAACTACACCTTTAATTTTAATAGAAGTTATTGCTGCACCTTGGAGAGATGACAGAAGTATTCTTCTAATAGCATTTCCTAAAGTAAGTCCGAAACCTCTTTCGAGAGGTTCAGCTGTTAGAACACCAACTTTACCATTACTTTCTTCTACATTAACTTCCATTTTACTTGGTTTTATTAATTCGCTCCAGTTTTTTTGTAACACTTACTTACTCCTTTAATTAAACTCTTCTTCTTTTTCTAGGCCTGCATCCATTATGTGGTATTGGAGTCACATCTTTTATAGATGTGATTATATAACCAATCGATTGTAAAGATCTTAATGCTGATTCACGACCCGATCCTGGACCAGAAACCTCAACTTTTAAAGATTTAACGCCATATTCTTTTGCTTTATTGCCTACATCTTCTGCTGCTATCTGAGCAGCATAAGGAGTTGATTTTCTAGATCCTTTGAAACCCTTATGGCCTGCCGAGGACCAAGCTAATGCATTTCCTTTTTCATCAGAAATTGTAATTATAGTGTTGTTAAAAGATGATACGATGTGAGCAATTCCAGCAGATACCTTTTTTTTGATTTTTGTTTTCTTTTTTTCAACCATTTCTAACCTTTAGTTACTTTTTTCTTGCCCGCAATCGCAACTGCTTTTCCTTTTCTGGTTCTGGCATTAGTGTGGGTTCGCTGACCCCTAACTGGTAGCTTTTTTCTATGTCTAAGACCTCTGTAGCAACCTAAATCATTTAATCTTTTGATATCCATTGAAATTTTTCTTCTTAAATCACCTTCAACAGAATATTTATTATCTATCAGATCTCTAATCTTATTAAGCTCATCATCATTAAGTTCACTTACTCTTTTACCGGTATCAACAGATGCATTTTCACAAATATCTGTTGCAATTTTTTTTCCAATACCAAATATATATGTAAGTGCAATATGCACTTTCTTGTTAGTAGGTATATTTACTCCTGATATTCTAGCCATAATGATGTTCGAAAATGAATGAGGGTGAATACATGATTAATAAGGTCTTAGTCAAGTATAGAAATAGTAAATTTTGGCAGAAAATCATTATTTTTTTAGTATTTTTTTGATTTTGTAGGTAATTTCTTCAATTTGATTGTCTCCATCAATTTCGTGAAAGATTTCTAGATTATTTCTTTTATAGAAGTCTGATACGAGCTTTGTTGAAGATGTATAAGCTTTATATCTAATTTCGATAGCATTTAAATTATCATCATCTCTTCCCTCTTCTTTTGATCTTTTAAGAATTCTATCTCTCAATATTTCAAAGCCAATTTCAATATTAAAAATAAAATTTAGACCAATTGCTGACTTATTCATAAAGTTGTTAAGAAAATTTGATTGATCTAAAGTTCTTGGATATCCATCTAAAATGAAACCCTGATCACAGTCAATTAATCTTTCAGAAACTATTTCGTTCAAAATACTATCAGACACTAACTCACCGCTAGACATTATACTTTGTAATTGTAATGCAAGATTATCTTTTTTTTGGATTTTTAATCTTAGAATATCTCCGGTAGATAAATGAGGAAGATTTAGAAAATCAGAAATAAGTTTAGCTTGCGTTCCCTTACCGGCACCAGGAGGGCCAAAGAAAATTATGTTATTCAATTTTATCTTCTACCTTTTAATTTTGTTTTTCTTAGTAGATTTTCATATTGGTGTTGAAATAAATGTGATTGAACTTGAGTAATAAAATCTATCATAACTACAACAACAATTAACAGTGCAGTTCCGCCCAGATAGAAAGGTATCGAAGTTCTTGAAAGTAAGAACTCAGGAAGCAATGCAACAAATGCTAAATATATTGTACCTATAGTTGTAATTCTTGTTAGTACAAATTCAATATAATTAGCAGTATTTTCTCCAGGTCTAATACCAGGAATAAAACCACCATATTTTCTTAAATTTTCTGCCTGCTCATCTGGGTTAAAGACAATTCCCGTATAAAAGAATGCAAAAAATATAATCATTGCAGCGTAAAATAAAAGATAAAGAGGCTGACCCCTACCTAAATAACTAGATATTAATATGAAAATATCACTTGATGAACCTGCTCCAAAACCAGACATTGTATTTGGAAGTAATAAAATTGATGATGCAAAAATGACTGGGATAACACCTGCAGTATTAATTTTTAATGGCAAATGAGAACTTTGACCTCCATATATTTTATTACCTACTTGTCTTTTAGGATACTGAACAGGTAGTCTTCTTTGACCTTTCTCAACAAAAACAATAAATATTATTAATAAAAGAACTAGTATTAAAATACCAAGTATAAACGCAATGCTTAATTCTCCAGTTCTTCCTAATTGTAACGTACTTACAAAAGCACTGGGTAAATTTGCAATTATTCCGGCTGTAATTATAAGTGAAATTCCATTTCCCACACCTCTAGAGCTAATTTGCTCTCCTAACCACATTAAAAAAATAGTCCCACCTACGAGAGTAATTACAGTTGTAAGCCTAAAAAATAAACCTGGATCAAAAACTATATTACCGTAATTTGTTTGCATTGACTCAAGTCCTATTGAAACACCATATCCTTGTAATGCTGCAATCAAGACTGTGAAATATCTAGAATACTGAAGTAATTGTCTTCTTCCTTTTGTTCCTTGTTCTTTTAAAGATTTTAGATATGGTATTGCAGACTGCATAAGAGTCATAATTATTGATGCAGATATATAAGGCATTACTCCAAGTGCAAAAATTCCCATTCTACCTAAGGCACCTCCAGAAAAGGTATCAAATATACCTAGTATACCTGAAGATTGTTGTTCAAAGAATTGCTGAAGAGCCAATGGATTTATTCCAGGTATAGGTAAGAAAGTACCTAGCCTAAATACAATCAGTGCCCCCAAAGTAAAAAGCAATCTTTGTCTAAGTTCTGTAGCTTTACCCAAAGCTCCAAAATTTAAATTATTAGCTAATCTGTCTGCAGCTGTTGCCATTTTATTTCTTAATTATGTTAACTTTTCCACCAAGCTTTTCAACAACCTCAATTGCTTTTTTTGAAGCAAATGAAATTTCAATATTCAGAGGTTGTTCAAGTTTACCGACGTTTAAAAGTTTCAAACTACCTTTTGATTTATTAAAAATTTTTCTTTCAAAAAGATCTTTCTCAGAAATTTCATTATCAGAAATTTTATATTTTTTTATTATTGATGATAAAGTTTTAAAACTAATTTGCTGAACCTTTAGTTTAAATGGATTTTTGAATCCTCTCTTCGGAAGTCTTCTATAAAGGGGCATTTGACCACCTTCAAATCCATTAATTGAAACACCAGATCTTGATTTCTGTCCTTTTACTCCTCTTCCAGATGTTTTGCCTAAGCCAGAACCCGATCCTCTACCGACTCTTTTTCTACTTTTATTAGAAGTTTTATTAGATTTTAATTCATTTATTTTCATATTTAATTATCAGCTCTGTTGTTTGTGATTTCATTTATTTTTTTTGATCTTTTAGAAGCTACTGATTTTGGAGACTCTGATAGCTTAAAGGCATTAAATGTTGCCTTAAGCATGTTATGTGGGTTTGATGTTCCTGTGGATTTCGCAACTACATCTTTTATACCTAAAGATTCAAATAATGCCCTCATCGGTCCTCCAGCAATAATTCCCGTGCCTGGAGCTGCAGATCTTAAAATAACTTTACCTGCACCAAATCTTCCAACTATATCATGGTGAATGGTTCTATTTTCTTTAAGATAAACTCTAATCATTTTATTCTTAGCATTCTCAGTTGCTTTTCTTACTGCTTCTGGAACTTCTTTAGCTTTACCAGTTCCGATACCAACCCTACCTTTATTGTCTCCAACAATCATAATGGCTGCGAAACCAAATCTTCTACCTCCCTTTACAACCTTTGCTACTCTATTTATTGTAACTAGGTGTTCATTCAATTCTGATTTATCATTTTCAAACATATTATACCTCTAAAAATTTAGCCCTTCACTTCTTGCAGCATCTGCAAGTATCTTGATTAATCCATGGTATTTATATTTACCTCTGTCGAAGGTAACATCTTTAATACCTTTTGATATAATCTTTTTTGCAATATCTTTTCCAATAAATTCTGCTAATTCTTTTTTGTTTAGTTTTTTACTTTTAATTTGAGATTGAATAGATGCTGAACTTGCTATTGTTGTTCCATTACTATCATCTATCAACTGTGCGTAAATATGAGTATTAGATCTAAAAACTGAAAGTCTATTTCTTTTAGAAATTTTTTTAATTTTATATCTAATTTTTTCTGCTCTATTTTTCATAAATTATTTTTTCTTACCTTCTTTTCTAAATATATATTCATTACTATATTTTATACCTTTACCTTTAAATGGCTCAGGTTTTCTAAAAGATCTAATTTTTGCTGCTGCTGCTCCGAGCTTTTCTTTATTATAGCTAGAAAGTTTAATAATATTTTGTTTTGGGCATTCTATTTTAACTTCTTTAGGTATATCAAAGTTAATATCATGACTAAAACCAAGTTGAAGTTTTAAAACTGAGCCAGAAACACTAGCTCTATAACCAGTTCCATTAAGCTCTAAGGTCTTAGAAAAACCCTCTGTTACTCCTTTAATAATATTTGCTACTAAAGCTCTTGTAGTTCCCCAATTAGGGTCGTTTTTATCTTTCTCATCTTTAGGAATAATTGAAACTCCATCATCTGAAAAATTAATTGAAAATTTTGGTTTAATATTTAATTGCATTTCACCAAGTTTACCTTTTGCAAAAAAAATACCATTTTCAAAAGTACATTTTGTATCATTTTCGATTTTAATTATATTTTTTGCAATTCTAGACATTAAAATACCTCACAAAGAATTTCACCACCAACATTATTTTTTCTTGCTTGTTGATCAGACATTACTCCTTTGGGAGTTGATAATATTGATATACCCAAACCACCATATGGTTTTTGCAAGTCAGTAATTTTTGAGTAAACTCTAATACCTGGTTTAGATATTCTTTTAATTTTTTTTATTACAGGTGTCCCATTATAATACTTCAAATCAATCTTAATAAAGCTAATTCCTTTTCTTTCTTCATAATCATTATAATCCCTTATATATCCCTCTTCCTTTAATACAGAGAGAACGTTTAAGTTTAGTTTAGATTTATGACAAGAAGTGAAGGATTTTTTTGCTCTATGAGCGTTTTTAATTCTTGCTAACATATCAGATAGTGCATCGTTAAAAGCCATTCGATAATCTCCCTACCAACTAGATTTAACAACTCCTGGTAAGTCACCAGTCATTGATAATTCTCTTATTTTTATTCTTGATAAACCAAATTTTCTATAAACGCCTCTTGATCTACCTGTTAATTCACATCTATTTCTGTGTCTGATTGAAGAACTATTTCTTGGTAATTCATTCAATTTATTTTGAAAAGCTATTCTTTCTTCTAAAGATATTTTTTTATCTTTTATCTTTGATTTAAGAAACTTTCTTTTATCACTCATCTTATTTATAAGTTTATTTCTCGAATTGTTTTTTTGAATAGAACTTGCTTTAGCCATATTACACCTAGTTTACTTTCTTTTCTTTAAACGGCATGTTGAAACTTTTTAAAAGTTCTAGTGCCTCGTTATTATTTTTAGCTGACGTACAAATAGTTATATCTAAACCTCTTACTTTATCTATTTTATCAAAATTAATTTCTGGAAAAATAATGTGTTCTTTAATTCCCATTGAATAATTACCATTCCCATCAAAACTATATGGGTTAAGGCCCCTAAAATCTCTAATCCTAGGAATTGCAATATTAACTAATCTGTCAACGAATTCATACATTATTTTATTTCTTAGCGTAACCATCACACCTAAAGGCATTCCTGCTCTAATTTTAAATCCCGATATAGCTTTTTTAGCTTTAGTTTTAATAGCTTTTTGCCCACTTATTAAACTGAGATCTTCAATAGCTTTATCTATTAATTTCGAGTCATCTTTAGCTTCACCAATACCCATATTTAAGACTACTTTTTTTAATTTAGGCACTTCATGAATATTTTGAAGATTCAATTTAGACATCAGGTCTGACTTGATATTGTTATTGTATAGATCTAGTAATCTACTCATACTATATTTCCTTGCCTGTTGTTTTGTTAATTCTTATCTTTTTTTCCTTATTAAATTTATAACCAATTCTTATTCCTTTACCTTTAGTGGCGTCAAAAAATGAAAGATTTGATATATGAATTGGCATCTCTTTTTCAATAATTCCACCTGCTTGATTATTATCAGGCTTTTGATTTTTTTTAACTTTATTTAAGTCTGATACTATTGCTTTATGCTTTTTCGGTAACATTTTTATTATCTTACCTTTTTTACCCTTATCTTTTCCAGCTAAGACTATTACTTCATCACCTTTTTTTAATTTGAATTTAATATTCATTATAGGACCTCTGGGGCAAGACTTATTATTTTCATAAACTTTTTAACTCTTAATTCTCTTGTAACGGGTCCAAAAATTCTGGTAGCAATAGGCTCTTCCTGTTTATCCAACAATACTGCTGCATTTTTATCAAATCTAATTGAGGTGCCATCAGATCTCTGGAAGTCTTTGGATGTTCTGACAATTACAGCTTTATATACATCACCCTTTTTTACTTTTGCTCTAGGGATAGCATCTTTAATTGACACAACAATGATATCTCCAATTGACGCGGATCTTCTTTTGGAACCACCAAGAACCTTTATACATTGAATTTTTCTTGCACCGGAGTTGTCAGCAACTAGAAGTTTAGATTGCATTTGGATCATTTAGCTTCTCCATTATTTGAAATAGCAATCCAAGTTTTTAATTTTGACAAAGGTTTAGATTCAATTATTGAAACTATGTCACCAATTTTGAATTCATTTTTTTCGTCATGAGCATGATATTTTTTTGATCTACTAATTATCTTTCTATATAATTTGTGTTTAACTCTTCTGGTAACTTTAACTACTATAGTTTTATTTGAATTTGAGCTGACTACTACACCTGATAATAATCTTTTAGGCATTTTTATCTCCTGAGCTTTGAATTATATGATCATGCTGAAATTTTAACTTGGCAATATCTTTTTTAGTCTTTCTAATTGAGGAAGTTTTTTCTAATTGACCCGAGGATTTTTGAAAGTTTAAATTTAAAAGAGTCTTTTTTAAGTTTAAAATCTCATTTTTGATTTTGTTTAAATCTTTATTATTTTCAGTTTTTTTTATCATATATTTCTTTCAACGAATTTACACTTAATAGGTAATTTTGCAGCTGCTAGGGTCATAGCTTTTCTGGCATCATTTGCGTCAACTCCATCTACTTCAAACATTATTCTTCCAGGTTTAACTCTACATGCCCAGTATTCAACTGAACCTTTGCCTTTACCCATTCTCACTTCTGCAGGTTTTTTTGAAACAGGTACATCAGGAAAAATTCTAATCCACATTCTTCCAGCTCTCTTCAGATATCTTGTTATAGCTTTTCTAGCTGCCTCAATTTGTCGAGATGTAACTCTTTCAGGTTCCATCGCTTTTAAACCATAACTACCATAGTTTAGGGCATAATTTCCCTTAGATGCTCCATGTATTCTGCCTTTAAATTGTTTTCTAAATTTAGTTTTTTTTGGTGATAGCATATTCATTATCTTACGCTTCCTTGATCAATTTGTTTTTTTTCACTTGCATAAGGATCCTTAGATAGTATTTCACCTTTGTTTATCCATACTTTAATTCCACATATTCCATATGTCGTATCAGCTTCCGCAGTTGCATAATCTATATCACCTCTTAAAGTGTGCAAAGGAACACTTCCCTCATGATATTTTTCAGTTCTTGCAATTTCTGCACCTCCTAGTCTTCCACTACAAACAACTTTAACGCCCTTCGCCCCTAATCTCATCGCGGATTGAACTGCTTTTTTCATTGCTCTTCTAAAAGAAATTCTTTTTTCTAACTGATTAGCAATATTCTCAGCAACTAATTTAGCTTCTACTTCAGGTTTTCTAACTTCTTTTATGTCTAAAAATACTTCAAGATTAGACATTTCTGAAAGCTTGTTTTTTAGTGTTTCAATATCAGCACCTTTCTTTCCAATAATAATACCAGGTCTTGAACTATAAATTGACAATCTTAATTTTTTTGCGGCTCTCTCAATATTTATTTTTGATATACTTGCATTTTTTAATTTTTTTTCGACGTAATCTTTTATTTTTAGATCTTGATGTAACAGTTTAGTATATTCTGATTTTGAAAACCATCTTGAAGACCAAGTTTTATTGATGCCAAGTCTGATTCCATGAGGATTAACTTTTTGTCCCATTATTTATCACCCTTTTTAATATTTGTTCTTTCCTCTACAACAATAGTAATTTTAGAAAAAGGTTTAATGATTGATCCCGCTCTTCCTTTAGCCCTAGGTCTCCACCTCTTCATTCTTAAACTTTTTCCAACAAAAGCTTCTTTTATAAAAAGTTTATCAATATCAAGTTGTTTATTATTTTCTGCATTAGCAATAGCTGCGTTTAAAACTTTCAAAACGTTTCTCGAAATTCTTTTTTGCGAAAATTTTAGTTGGTTAATAGCAGCGCTAACTTTCTTATTTACAATACTCTTTGTAACTAAAGAGAGTTTAAAAGGGCTTATTCTTACCATGTTATCTTTTGCTAAAGCTGTTATATTACTTTGACTCATTATTTTTTCTCTGCTTTTTTATCTGCTGCTGTGTGACCTTTAAATGTTCTAGTTGGAGAAAACTCCCCCAACTTGTGACCTACCATTTGCTCATTAACAGTAACAGGTACAAATTTTTGACCATTATAAACACCAAATGTTAAACCAACGAATTGTGGAAGTATAGTTGATCTTCTTGACCAGGTTTTTATAACTTCTTTTCTGCCAGACTGTGATAGTTTTTCCGCTTTTTTTAATAGCTGCATATCAACAAATGGGCCTTTCCAAATTGATCTAGTCATTATTTTTTTCTCCTCTTAATAATGAAAACACCAGTTTTTTTATTTTTTCTAGTTTTTTTACCCTTTGTGGCTACTCCCCATGGAGTTACTGGGTTTCTTCCTCCAGATGTTCTACCCTCTCCTCCACCATGTGGGTGATCGACCGGGTTCATTACAACTCCTCTAACTTTAGGTCTGAATCCTAAGTATCTTTTTCTACCAGCCTTTCCTAATTTTATATTTTTTTGATCAGCATTAGAAACTTCACCAATAGTAGCCATTGAGTTTTTATTTATGTGTCTTATTTCACCTGAAACTAGTTTTACTTGAACATAGGGCTCTTCTTTTGATACAATTTGTGCTGAAGAACCTGCAGATCTAATTAATTGTCCGCCAGCACCTGGTTTTAGTTCTATATTATGAATACTGGTTCCAACAGGTATATTTTTAATTAATAGAGAATTGCCGTTTTTAATTTCAACACTCTCCCCTGATTTAACTTTGTCACCAACATTTAAATTTTTAGGAGAAATGATGTATCTTAGTTCTCCATCATCATATTTTATTAAGGATATAAATGCAGATCTATTTGGATCGTATTCATTTCTCAAAACTTCAGCTGATATATCTAATTTATTTCGTTTAAAATCTATCAATCTGTATTTCCTTTTAACACCTCCGCCCATTCTTCTTGAGGTAATTCTTCCTTGATTGTTCCTACCTCCAGTTGAAACTAAAGGTTTAGTCAAAAATTTCATTGGTTTTTCTTTTGAAAGTTTAGATTTGGAAACTAAAACAGTACCTCTTAAACCTGGAGTAACTGGCTTGAATTTTTTTAACATTATTTAATCTCCAAAGAACTATCTATTGTGTTACCTTCTTTAAGAGTAACAATAGCTTTTTTTATATCTTTTCTAAAACCATAAGTACCTTTAAATGTTTTCATCTTACCTCGGTTTATAGAGGTATTAATTTTAGTAACTTTAACTTTAAAAATTGACTCAATAGCTTGTTTGATTTCGTTAGCATTAGAGTCTCTAGATACCATAAATGTATACTGATTAAATTGCTGAAGGTTGGTTGATTTTTCTGTTGTAATAGGTTTCTTAATTATGCTTAGAGCTCTCTCTTGAGATATTATTGATGTTTTTTTCTTCATGATAACCTCTTTGATATTTCTTCTAAACAATTTTGTTCAATAAAAATTTTGTCATAAGTTATAATGTCTTTAACATTAATACCTCTCTGATTTAATAATGAAACCTTAGGAATGTTTGATGAAGCAAGTTTAAAGTTGTTATCAATACCTTTTTCCGAGTGAACAAACAATGCTGATTCATATTTAAATTTCTTGAGATCAGCATCGAGTAACTTTGTTTTAAAATTTTCAGTTTTAAACGTATCTATAAATATTAGTTTATCTTCTAAAAGTTTAGTTGATAATGCTGATTTAATTGCAAGTCTTTTTTCTTTTTTATTAAGATTAAAAGAATGATCTCTATTTACAGGACCCATGGCTGTAGCACCTCCTCGAAAGTTAGGTGGTTTGCTACTTCCTTGTCTTGCATTACCAGTCCCCTTTTGAGAGAATGGTTTTTTTGCTCTTCCATTAACTTCAGATCTAGATTTGGTTTTATGTGAGCCTTGTCTAGATTTTGCATTTTGAAATCTTATGTATTGATGAATTATATCAGGAAAAGTTTTTAACCCAAAAATACTTGTATCAAGGTCGATTGTACCTACTTCATTATTTTTAAGATTTAATACTGGTTTTTTCATCTATTTTTTCACTGAGTCTTTTACAAATACAATTGAATTTTTTTTACCGGGAATTGAACCCTTAATTACAAGTAAGTTATTTTTGTCATCTACATCAACAATTCGTAGATTTTGTTTAGTCACTTTTTTAGCACCCATTCTCCCCGCCATTTTTTTTCCTTTAAAAACTCTACCAGGATCTTGATTTTGTCCTGTCGATCCATGTGATCTATGAGAAATGGATACTCCGTGACTTGCTCTTAAACCACCAAAATTGTGCCTCTTCATAACTCCTGCGAAACCTTTACCAATTGATGTGCTACTAACATCAACATACTGATCAATTTTAAAATGATCTACGTTTAGATTAGTCCCAACTTCTAATATATTATCTTGATCAACCCTAAATTCTTTTAAAATTTTTTTTGGTAATAAGTCAATTTTACTAAAAATTTTTCTTTGAGGTTTTTTTAACTTTGTAATATCTTTTTTTGTATCAATGCTAGCTAATTGTACAGCGTTATAACCATGCTTATCCTGAGTTCTAACGCCTGAAACGGTACAGTTTTCTATTTTAAGGATTGTTACATTTGTAGATGAACCATCATCTTTGTAAAAAGATGAATTACCTAGTTTTGTAGCTATTAATCCTGTTCTAGCCATAATTAAATCTTAATATCCACTTCTACACCCGCAGATAGATCGAGCTTCATTAAAGCATCTACTGTTTGAGGAGTTGGGTCGATAATATCCAATAGTCTATTGTGAGTTCTGATCTCTAGCTGATCTCTACTTTTTTTGTCGATGTGTGGTGATTTATTTACTGTAAATCTCTCAAATCTAGTAGGTAAAGGTATAGGTCCTCTAACTTTAGCGCCAGTTCTTTTAGCAGTATTAATAATGTCTAGAGTACTACTATCCAAAAGTGAGCTATCAAAGCCTCTGAGTCTAATTCTTATATTTTGATTTTCCATTATGCTAGTTTCGCTTTCACTTCTTCAGCGACATTTGAAGGCACTTGCTCATAATGATCAAACTGCATTGTGTAGTTTGCTCTTCCTTGAGAGAGAGACCTTAGGTTGTTTACATATCCAAACATATTTGCAAGAGGCACCATAGCATCTACAACATTTGCGTTACCTCTAGTTGACATTTCTTGAACTTGACCTCTTCTGCTATTTAAATCGCCTATTACATCGCCCATATATTCTTCTGGAGTTACAACCTCAACTTTCATCATTGGTTCTAACAGTACTGGAGTAGCTTTAGCTATTCCTTCTCTGAAAGCTGCCCTAGCAGCAATCTCAAAAGCTAAAACGCTAGAGTCAACATCATGATATGCACCATCGTAAAGAACAGCTTTAAAATCTATACATGGAAAACCAGCAATTACTCCAGTTTGCTGTTGTGCTATGAGTCCTTTTTCTACACCAGGTATGTGCTCGGTAGGAATATTACCACCTTTAATCTGATTAACAAATTGATAACCACTGCCAGGATCTCCTGGTTCAAATTTAATCTTTACTCTGGCAAACTGTCCTGCTCCACCTGATTGTTTTTTATGGGTATAATCAATATCATATGAGTTTGATATTGTTTCTCTGTAAGCAACTTGTGGGGCCCCAACATTAGCTTCAACTTTAAATTCTCTTTTCATTCTATCAACTAGAATTTCTAAGTGAAGTTCCCCCATACCTTTTATAATTGTTTGGCCACTTTCATGATCTGTAGTAACTCTAAAGCTAGGATCCTCCTGAGCAAGTCTACCTAAGGCTTGTCCCATCTTTTCATGGTCAGCTTTTGTTTTTGGCTCAACAGCAACTTCAATAACAGGATCTGGAAAATCCATTCTTTCTAGAACTATTGGTTTATTAGTATCACAAAGTGTTTCTCCAGTTGTAACTTCTTTTAAACCAACTAAAGCAACAATATCTCCGGCATGAGCAACTTTAATTTCTTCTCTATTATTTGCATGCATAAGAAGCATTCTACCAATATTTTCTTTTTTTCCTGAATTAGAGTTTAAAACAGAATCTTTTGTATTAATTGTACCAGAATAAATTCTCGTGAACGTTAAGCTACCTACAAATGGATCGGTCATGATTTTAAATGCCAGAGCACTGAATGGTTCATCATCCTCACATTTTCTTGATAGCTCAATTGTATCGTCTTTAAAGTCCGAGCCTTTTACACTTTCTACATCTTTCGGTGATGGCATATAATCTATAACAGCATCTAAAAGTGGTTGAACACCTTTGTTTTTAAAAGCCGATCCAGTTAAAACAGGAACAAACGAACCACCTATTGTACCTTTTCTAATACACATTTTTAGTTCTTCAACACTTGGCTCCTTACCATCTAAATAACTTTCCATTATTGAATCATCTTCTTCAACAACTTTTTCAATAAGTTTTTCCCTATATTCTTTAGCCTGTTGTTTCAAATCTTCAGGGATTTCAACAATATCATATTTTGCTCCAAGACTTTCATCCTGCCAGACAATTGCGTTATTTGCTACAAGATCGACTACTCCTTTTAAATTACTCTCAATACCTATTGGTAATTGAGTAACTAAGGGAAATGAGCCTAACCTCTCAGTAATCATATCTACACACATGAAGAAGTTTGCACCCGTCCTATCCAACTTATTAATAAAGCACATCCTTGGTACTTTGTATTTATCTGCTTGTCTCCAAACTGTTTCTGACTGAGGTTCTACACCTGCAACACCATCAAATACAGCAACTGCACCATCTAAAACTTTAAGTGATCTTTCTACTTCAATTGTAAAATCAACGTGTCCAGGCGTGTCAATTATATTAATTCTATGATCATTCCAAAAACAAGTTGTTGCAGCTGATGTAATAGTAATACCTCTTTCTTGTTCTTGCTCCATCCAATCCATTGTAGCGGCGCCATCATGAACCTCACCTATTTTATGCGATTTACCGGTATAGTATAAAATACGTTCGGTTGTCGTTGTCTTGCCGGCGTCTATGTGAGCCATAATTCCAATGTTTCTATATTTTGATAAGGGGTGAGATCTAGACATAATTTACCATCTAAAGTGAGAGAAGGCTCTATTAGCCTCTGCCATTTTATGAGTCTCTTCTCTTTTTTTTACAGCATTTCCTTTATTGTTAAATGCATCAACAATTTCATTTGCAACTCTTTCCCTCATAGTTTTTTCATTTCTCTTAATTGCCGAGTCTACAATCCATTTCATTGCTAGAGTCTGAGCTCTTTTTGGCCTTACTTCCATAGGGACTTGGTAGGTAGCACCACCAACTCTTCGAGATCTTACTTCTAGAGAGGGTTTAACATTATTAAGTGCTTCATGAAAAAATTCTATTGGGCTTTTATCAGTCTTTTTTTCTACGATATCAAATGCGCCATATACTATTCTTTCTGAAACAGATTTTTTTCCATCTTCCATTATTCTGTTCATGAATTTAGCTAGCACTAAATCTTTATACTTGTGGTCAGGAAGTATGGTTCTTTTTTCTGCTGTTCTTCTTCTAGACATAATTATTTAGGTCTTTTTGCACCGTAAAGTGATCTTCTTTGTTTCCTTGCACTAACGCCTTGAGTATCTAAAGTTCCTCTAAGTATGTGATATCTTACTCCAGGTAAGTCTTTAACTCTGCCACCTCTAATTAAAACAACTGAATGTTCTTGAAGATTGTGACCTTCTCCAGGTATATATGCTGAAACTTCTTGGCCGTTCGTTAACTTGACTCTTGCAACTTTTCTTAAAGCTGAATTTGGTTTTTTTGGAGTAGTTGTATATACTCTTGTACATACACCTCTTTTTTGGGGACTTTGTTCCAGTGCGGGAACTTTATTCCTCTTTTTCACAGTTGTCCTACCTTTTCGGACTAATTGATTAATAGTTGGCATTTTACCCCTAAGTTAAGTGTTTGGAAACTAATCCACGACCTTTAACAAATCGTGGTGGGTCTTTATAAATCAATACCAACAAAGTCAAGAAAATATCTGATTTTATTCAGAATTTTCAATATTTTTAGCATTGTTTTGTTCAATAATTTCCTGATCTTTCTTATAAGCTATATTTTCATACTCAGAGGTCATTCTTCCAGTTCCAGCAGGAATAAGTCTTCCCACAATCACGTTTTCTTTTAAACCATTTAAAGTATCAATTTTACCTAGAGTAGCAGCATCTGTTAAAACTTTGGTCGTTTCTTGGAATGAAGCGGCTGAGATAAATGAATTTGTTTGTAAACTTGCTTTAGTAATTCCCAATAAAACAGGTTCATACTTAACTAACGTTTTATTTTCAGATTCTAATATTTTATTTAATTTTAATAAATCTCTTCTTTGAATTTGTTCCCCAGCAATCAAATTAGAGTCACCTGGGTCTTTAATTAACACTTTTTGAAGCATTTGCCTTGCAATAGTCTCAATATGCTTGTCATTAATATAAACACCCTGAAGTTTATATACTGACTGAACTTCTCTTACTAAGTACCTAGCTAATTCTTCTACACCAAGTATCCTTAAAATATCATGTGGAACAGGAGTACCTTCAACTAATATATCACCTCTTTTAACAAAGTCTCCCTCTTGAACATTAAGATATTTTGACCTTGGAATTAAGAGTTCGATACTTTCATCATTTTCAACACTATTTATTATGACCCTTCTTTTATTTTTATAATCTTTACCAAAGGAAATCTTACCATCTATATCCGACATTATTGCTGGATCCTTAGGTTTTCTGGCTTCAAACAATTCAGCAACCCTAGGAAGACCACCGGTAATATCTTTAGTTTTTGAAGATTCTTTAGGTATCCTAGCTAATACTTGACCTGCAAATACTTCCTGCCCATCTTCAACACTAATAATAGTATCTATTGACATCGGGTAATTTAAAATTTCCTCATTATCATCTATTGATTCGAGTATATTGATAGCAGGTTTAAAATTCTTACTTTTTTGGTTCTGACTCCAGTCAATTACTATTTTACTAGAAATACCTGTTGTATCATCAATAGATTCTCTGAAAGAGTTACCTTGTTTTAGATCTACATATTTAGCAAAACCATTCTTTTCAGAAATTATAGGTAAAGTGTAAGGATCCCACTCAGCTAGTGTTTGATTATTTTTTACTAATTCATTATCACTAACGAATAGTTTTGATCCAAATGGTATGTTTGTTGAAAACTTTTCTTCATTTTCATTAATTATCTTAATTTTACCGTTCCTACTTAATACAATTTTGTTTTTAAATTTATCTTCTATTATTTTAATATTTTCTAATTTAACCTTACCTTCTAATGGTGAGGTAGAGTTAGATTGCTCAACAGAAGAACTTGCTGCTCCACCAATGTGAAATGTTCTCATTGTTAACTGAGTGCCAGGTTCTCCTATGGATTGAGCTGCAATAATTCCTACCGCTTCCCCTATGTTTACAGATGTACCTCTTGCAAGGTCTCTGCCATAACACTTAGCACATATTCCATCCTCAGTTTCACATGTTAAAACAGATCTGATTTTTAAAGACCTAATTCCTAAATTTGAAATCTTTTCTAAATGTTGTTCGGATATTATTTCTCCTGCTTCAACAATTATATTTTCATTTTGGTCAATTATTTTTTCAATTGGTGTTCTCCCCAATATTCTTTCTGATAGTGGAGAAGTAATATTTCCTGATTCAACTATTTCTTCAACAATTACGCCATTTGACGTTCCGCAATTATCTTCTCTAATAACTGCATCTTGAGCTACATCTACTAGTCTTCTTGTAAGGTAGCCACTACTTGCTGTTTTTAATGCAGTATCTGCTAATCCTTTTCTAGCTCCGTGAGTTGAAGTAAAATACTCAAGTACAGAAAGTCCCTCTTTAAAATTTGATTTGATGGGATTTTCAATAATTTCACCAGAAGGCTTTGCCATTAAACCCCTCATACCTGATAGCTGTTTTAATTGTGCGGCTGATCCTCTTGCACCAGAATGTGCCATCATATAAACTGAATTAATAGGCTTAGTGTCCTCAGGATTGGATATAACTTCCAACATTTTATCTGCTACTTTATTTGTGCATTCAGACCATGCATCTACTACCTTATTATATTTTTCACCTTGGGTGATTAACCCATCTTGATATTGGCTTTCGTATTCTTTAACTTTAGCTTGTGTTTCATCAAGTAATTTTTGCTTATCACTAGGAATGATAAGATCATCTTTACCAAAAGAAATACCTGCAACAGCGGCGTATTTAAATCCAATTTGCATAATTTGATCAGCAAAAAGTACAGTTTCTTTTTGACCACAAAATCTATAAACTGAGTCAATAATATTACTTACTTCTTTTTTTGTTAATATTTTATTAACCATATCGTAACTTATATTAACATTTTTAGGCAAAATATTTCCAAGTATCATTCTACCCGGAGTAGTTTCAACTTTTTTAAATTCTCCTTCAAAGTTTTTAATTCTTGCAAAAATTTTTGAATGCAAAGTTACATCATTATTTTCAATTGCTTTTAAAATTTCATTTAAATCAACAAAATATCGACCTTCTCCAATTTGATTAGTTCTTAAAATGGATAAGTAATAAATCCCTAAAACAATATCTTGAGATGGGACTATTATTGGTTTTCCACTTGAAGGCGATAAAATATTATTTGTACTCATCATTAAAACTCTAGCTTCAAGTTGAGCCTCTAAGCTTAATGGAACATGAACTGCCATTTGATCTCCATCAAAATCAGCGTTAAATGCAGTACAAACCAGTGGATGAAGTTGAATTGATTTGCCTTCTATAAGTATTGGTTCGAAAGCCTGAATACCAAGCCTGTGAAGGGTAGGAGCTCTGTTTAAAAGTACTGGGTGCTCTCTTATTACTTCTTCGAGTATATCCCAAACTCGTGGATCCTCTTTTTCAACTAATTTTTTTGCTGCTTTAATAGTATTAGCCCAACCATAAATGTCTAATTTGTGAAAAATAAATGGTTTAAAAAGCTCTAAAGCCATTTTTTTTGGCAGGCCACATTGGTGAAGCTTTAGATTAGGCCCAACAACTATTACAGATCTTCCAGAGTAGTCTACCCTTTTACCTAAAAGATTTTGTCTAAATCTTCCTTGCTTACCTTTAAGCATATCAGATAAAGATTTTAATGGCCTTTTGTTTGTAGATGTAATTACTCTACCTCTTCTTCCATTGTCAAAAAGTGCATCAACTGACTCTTGCAGCATTCTCTTTTCATTTCTAATTATAATGTCAGGAGCTCGCAAATCAATTAGTCTCTTAAGTCTGTTGTTTCTATTTATAACTCTTCTGTATAAGTCATTTAAATCACTTGTAGCAAACCTACCTCCATCTAATGGAACTAGTGGTCTAAGTTCAGGGGGTATTACTGGGAGTACTCTAAGTATCATCCACTCAGGTTTATTCTTAGAAATAATAAAGGATTCAATTAATTTAAGTCTTTTAGTAATTTTAGTTTTTTTTAATTCTGATTTTGTTTCAGTTAAATCTATTTTTAGTTGTTTATAATCTTCTTCAAGATCAATATTTAAAAGCATTTGTTCAATTGCTTCAGCACCAATAGCTGCGCTGAATGAATCCTCTCCATACTCATCTTGATAATCAATAAATTGCTCTTCTGAAATTATTTCACCTTTTTTTAAATCTGTTAATCCAGGCTCCACTACTATAAACTGTTCGAAATAGAGAACTTTCTCTAAGTTTTTAATTGTCATATCAAGTAATGTTGCGATTCTGCTTGGAAGAGATTTCATAAACCAAATGTGGGATACAGGTGCTGCCAACTCTATATGACCCATTCTATCTCTTCTTACTTTTGATAAGGTTACTTCAACACCACATTTTTCACATATTATGCCCCTAAATTTCATTCTCTTATATTTTCCACAAAGACACTCATAGTCTTTAACTGGACCAAATATTCTAGAACAAAACAGACCATCTTTTTCAGGTTTAAATGTTCTGTAGTTTATAGTTTCAGGTTTTTTGATTTCACCAAATGACCATGATCTTATATCTTCTGGACTAGCAATTGCTATCTTTAAGCTATTAAAATTTTGTACACCTAAACTTTGATTAAAAATATTTGTAAGTTCTTTATTCATTGCTACCTATAAGATTTGTTATATTATTATTATCACTCAAGTTTTCTTTAAACTCGAGATTCAGACCTAATGATCTTAGCTCCTTAACCATAACATTAAACGATTCTGGAGTGCCTGACTCAAAATTATTATCTCCCTTTACAATAGACTCATAAACTTTAGTTCTACCTGCTACATCATCTGATTTTATTGTTAGTATTTCTTGAAGTGTATAAGCAGCACCATAAGCTTCTAATGCCCAAACTTCCATTTCACCAAATCTTTGACCACCAAACTGAGCTTTACCTCCAAGTGGCTGTTGGGTAACAAGACTGTAAGGACCTATTGATCTCGCATGAATTTTTTCATCTACAAGGTGGTGTAACTTAAGCATATACATATAACCAACGGTTACAGGTCTTTCAAATTTTTTACCAGTTATGCCATCATAGAGTATTTCCTGACCTGTTATAGATACTCCTGATTTTTCTAATAGATTAGAAATATCTTTTTCTTTTGCGCCATCAAAAACTGGTGTAGCAAAAGGTATACCTTCTTTTAAATTATCAGCAAGTTCCATAACTTCATCATCATTCATTTTATCAATTACTTTTTGATGATCTGGCAAACTATAAATATCAAGCAGCTTGTTCTTAAGATCTTTTGTCTGCCCTTCTTTTTGCATTTTAGTTATCATTGAGGTCACTTGTCTTCCAAGAGACGCAGACGCCCAACCTAGGTGAGTCTCTAAAATTTGGCCTATGTTCATTCTACTTGGCACACCCAATGGATTAAGAACAATATCTACCGGAGTTCCATCTTCAAGATAAGGCATATCCTCTACTGGACATATTTTTGATATTACTCCTTTATTGCCATGTCTTCCAGCCATTTTATCACCAGGTTGCAATTTTCTTTTAACCGCAATAAAAACTTTTATTAATTTTAAAACTCCAGGAAGAAGCTCATCTCCACTTTGAATTTTATCAATTTTATTTTCAAACTTTTGATTAATGTTACCTAGTTGATTTTCATAATTTTTTACTAACGCATCTATTTGTTTAGTGGATTTTTCATCAGATATATTGATTTTTAATAACTCACTAAGTGATAAGTTCTCAACATTTTCAAATGTTAAGTTTGAATTCTTTTTTAAAACATCACTTCCAGAAACAATTGTCTTTCCTGTAAGTAAATCACGTAAATGATTTCCAAAACTTTTTTCAAGAATTTTTAGCTCATCTTCTCTGTCTCTTGCAATGATTTCAATTTGATGATTTTCTATACTAATTGCCCTTTCATCTTTTTCTATACCTCTTCTAGAGAAAACCCTAATTTCTACAATTGTACCTTTAACACCAGGAGGAACTCTAAGACTGGTATCTTTAACATCAGCAGCTTTTTCTCCAAAAATGGCTCTTAATAATTTTTCTTCAGGAGTCATTGGAGATTCACCTTTTGGAGTTACCTTGCCAACGAGAATATCACCTGATGAAACTTCGGCACCTATATATACAATGCCTGTCTCATCTAAATTTAAAAGCATTTCTTCACTCGCATTTGGAATATCTCTTGTAATTTCTTCTGGACCTAGTTTAGTATCTCTAGACATAACTTCAAATTCCTCAACATGAATTGATGTAAAAACATCATCTTGGACAACTTTTTCAGAGATCAGTATTGAGTCTTCAAAGTTATAGCCATTCCAGGGCATAAATGCAGCTAAAACATTTCTTCCTAAGGCTAGTTCGCCTAAATCTGTAGCTGGTCCGTCTGCAATAACTTGGTCTTTTTTAATTTTGTCTCCAACGTTTACAAGTGGTCTCTGAGTAATACATGTGTTTTGATTAGATCTTTGAAATTTTAAAAGATTATAAATATCAATTTTATTTAGTGATGTGTCACTCTTATCAGTAACCCTAATAACTATTCTATTTGCATCAAGTTGGTCAACGACACCCTCTCTCTTCGCTACAACCGTTGAACCACTATCCTTTGCCACAGTATATTCCATACCAGTACCTACCAAAGGTGCTTTAGGTTTTATTAGTGGAACTGCTTGTCTCATCATATTAGATCCCATCAACGCTCTATTGGCATCATCATTTTCTAAAAATGGAATTAAGGATGACGCAACTGATACAAGTTGTTGAGGAGAAACATCCATCAGGTCTATTGCTTCTATGTCAGCATTAATAAATTCACCATTTTTTCTACAACTAACAATATCGTTAAGAAACTTACCTTTAGGGTCAATTTCGGCATTAGCTTGAGCAATAACAAAATCTTCTTCATCTATAGCACTCAAATAAATAACTTTATCTGAAACCTTGCCGTTGTTAACTATTCTATAAGGAGTTTCAATAAAGCCGTACTTATTAATTCTTGAATATGAGGCTAAACTATTAATTAATCCAATGTTTGCTCCTTCGGGCGTTTCTATAGGACAAATTCTTCCATAATGAGTTTGGTGAACATCTCTTACTTCAAACCCAGCTCTTTCTCTATTTAATCCTCCTGGCCCTAAGGCTGATACTCGTCTTTTATGAGTTATTTCACTTAAGGGATTAGTCTGATCCATAAACTGACTGAGTTGGCTTAGGCCAAAAAATTCTTTAATAGATGCAACTACCGGTTTTGCATTTACAATATCTTGAGGCATAATATTATCAACTTCAAGAGAGCTTAGTCTTTCTTTAATTGCTCTATCCATTTTTAACAGGCCTATTCTGTACTGATTTTCTAAAAGCTCTCCAACAGACCTTACCCTTCTATTAGCAAGGTGATCAATATCGTCAATGTCACCTTTACCATCTATCAAATTATGCATGTGCTTAACTACATCGATGATGTCGCTTTTATCTAAAACTCTTTTTTCAACAGGTGTATCTTTTTTAAATTTTGCAGATATTTTCAATCTTCCAACCGATGAAAGATCGTATCTATCTGAATTAAAAAATAAATTGTTAAAAAGTGTTTCAGCTGTTTCAATAGTAGGCGGTTCACCTGGTCTTAATATTTTAAATACCTCAAAAAGAGCTTCCTCTCTTGATCTAGCTTTATCTAATTGTAGAGTGCTTCTTATATAAGAGCCTATTTCAATATTATCGACTTTAAGAATATCTAATTTGTTGATTTTATTCTCACTTAAGAATTCTAAGAATGGTTCATCTATTTCATAACCTGCTTCGTAAAATATTTTACCTGTTTTTGTATCTATTATATCCGAAGAAATAAAGTGTCCAATTAGAGATTCATTTTCAATGGTTATGCTGGCGATATTTTTTTTCTTTAATTCATTAATAATTTTTTGGTTAACTTTAGTACCTTTACTTATAAGTACCTTACCTGATTTTGAGTCCAAAATGTCATAGTTTAAAATTTTTGCCTTAAAAAAAGAAAGATCTTCTTTGAATTGCCAACCAAAATCATTTTTTTTGTAAAATTGACTTTCGTAAAAGATACTTAAGATTTCTTCATTAGTCATTCCAAGTATTTTCTTTGCATCGGGTTCTATTTTGTTTTTATCACATTCGCGCAAATAATTTTCTGACATATTACTTAATAAACATTTAAAAAGTGTTGTTACTGGAAATTTCCTTTTTCTATCTATTCTAGCATGGATATTATTTTTGGCATCGTGTTCAAAATCTAGCCATGAACCTCTGTATGGAATTATTCTAGCATTAAAAAGATATTTACCACTAGTGTGAGTTTTACCAAAATCATGATCAAAAAAAACTCCAGGGGAGCGATGCATTTGACTAACAACAACTCTTTCAGTTCCATTAACAACGAAAGTAGCGTTCTTTGTCATAAGAGGTATATCGCCCATGTATACTTCTTGTTCTTTAATATCTCTTACAGATTTCGTGCCAGCAATTTCATCAATATCCCAAATAATAAGTCTAAAGTTAACTAATAAGGGAGTCCCGTAGGTCATACCTCTCTGAGAACATTCTTCAACATCATATTTTGGAATACCTAGATTATAACTTACATAATCAACGGTTGCTCTTTCGGTATAGTCGTGAATTGGAAATACTGATTTGAATATCGCATGTAAACCTAAGTTTTCTCTCTTTTCGGGATCTACTCTAAGCTGTAAAAAATTGTCATAAGACCTTTTTTGAACTTCTACTAGATTTGGTAGAGAAGTTACCAGTGGAATTTTCCCAAAAGATTTTCTAATTTTTTTTATATTTACGTGATCTAAACTCATCAATATTCCTTTTTTTAAAAGAGACCTCCTATTAAGGAGGTCTTAAATTACTTCAATTCTACTTTAGCTCCAGCAGCCTCTAGTGATTTTTTCATAGCTTCTGCTTCCTCTTTTTTTACTCCTTGTTTTAAAGGCTTAGGCGCGCCTTCAACAAGATCTTTTGCTTCTTTCAGTCCAAGCGCTGTTATAGTTCTAACTTCTTTGATAACAGCAATCTTATTAGAACCAGCTTCAGCTAAAACTACGTCAAATTCTGACTTTTCTTCAGCTGGACTATCTGTTCCGCCTGCAGGTGCTGCTGCAACTGCAACAGGTGCTGCTGCTGAAACTCCCCATTTTTCTTCAAGCAGCTTACTCAATTCTGCCGCTTCAAGAACAGTCAAGGATGATAAGTCTTCAACAATTTTGTTTAAATCAGCCATTTACTTCTCCTTATATACCTAGTTCGACTCTTGTGAATTACTACTCTTTGAAGATAATAGTCTTGCAATTTGTGAGCCAGGCTCAATAGCTATGCTAGCTATTTTTTGTGCTGGAGCACTTATCAATCCTATTATCTTTCCTCTTAACTCATCTAAAGACGGAAGTTTAGCAAGAAAATCAATTCTATCTTTATTAATTTTTTCACCATTGTAACCTCCACCAATTATATTAAATTTATCATATTTTTTTTCAAAATCGACTGCAACTTTAGCAGGTGCAACTGGGTCAGTTGAATATGCAACAGCTGTTGGGCCTTTGAATAAATCTGACATATCTTTAAATTGAGTATCAGCAATAGCAAGTTTTGTGAGTCTGTTCTTAGTTACTTTAAATGTTGCTCCATTAGCTCTCATTTCTTTTCTCAATTTTTCTGACTCATCAACGGTAAGTCCTGAATATTCAGCTACTATTATTGATGAAGAATTTGAGAACTCGTCTTTAAGCTTTGAAACAAAATCTTTTTTTTCAGAACGTTTCACGTCAACCTCGGTTTTTAATTAGACTTTTCAATCTAATGTTAGCTAAAATTAGTTTGCTCATCAAACTAACTTTAAGCCTGTCAAGAAGTAAATTAATAACTTACTTCAGTCTGTGCAGGATATTAAGCTTAAAGCTCCTGCAGTCTTTGACAGGTGGCAATCAAATGATTACCTTATTGGACTCTCAACGCAGGCTTGCCTGGTTAATTGTGAGCCCAACTCCCATAGTTGAAGCTATGGTAACTTTTTTAATAAATGATCCTTTTACTGCATCAGGTTTGCTCTTTACTATTGATGAATAAAAAGTTTTTAAATTTAAAAGTATATCGTCTTCATTAAAACTAATTTTACCTATTCCTGCATGAACAATACCGGATTTTTCATTTTTAAACTTAACTTGTCCTGATTTTGCGTCTTTTACCGCTTTTCCAATATCATTTGTAACAGTTCCCAATTTTGGATTAGGCATGAGACCTTTTGGGCCTAATATTTTGGCAACTTTACCTAGCTCAGGCATCATATCAGGTGTTGCTATTAATATATCAAAGTTAATTTTATTTGATGAAATGCCCTCAATTAAATCTTTACCACCAACTTGATCTGCACCATTAGTTTTTGCATCTTCATGTTTTTCTTGTGGGGCAATAACTGTTACAATAATTTTTTTACCAGTGCCTTTAGGTAAGTTTATTACACCCTTAATGTTTTGATCAGTTTTGTTACTATCAATATTTAATTTTATTGATACATCTACAGTCTCATCAAATTTGACATAAGATTTTTCTTTTAGTAATTTAATTGCATCTATGGGTTCATAAGTTTTTACTAGATCTAAACCTTCTATCATTTCTTTTTTATTTTTTGATATTTTCATAATCAAATGACCTCCATGCCCATAGAAACTGCAGAGCCCTTAACCATATTAACTGCTCCATTTAGATCAATTGCATTTAGATCTTGCATTTTCTCTTTAGCAATATTTTCAATATCTGCCATTGAAACTTTCCCTACTAGTGACCTACCAGGAGTAGAGTTACCTTTTTTAATTTTAGCAGCTTTCTTTAGATAATAGCTAACTGGTGGTAGCTTAGTTATAAAATCAAAACTCCTATCTTTATATGCAGTTATGATTACAGGTATGGGGGCACCTTTTTCTAAATTTTTAGTTTTATCATTAAATGCCTTACAAAAATCCATTATATTAAGACCTCTTTGTCCTAAAGCAGGGCCAACAGGAGGTGATGGGTTTGCTCCTCCAGCAGGAATTTGTAATTTTATTAAACCTAGTACTTCTTTTGCCATAACATTATACCTTTTCTACTTGTGAATAGTCTAAATCTACTGGAGTTGATCTTCCAAATATTGAAACTGCAACTCTAAGTCTAGCTTTTTCTTCATCAATTTGTTCAATTTCACCATTAAATGATGCGAAAGGTCCATCTATTACCTTAACCTGTTCACCAACATCGTACATTATTGCGGGTCTAGATTTCTCTACTCCGTCAACTACTTGTTGTGATATTCTTTTAGCCTCTGCATTACTTATTGGAATCGGCTTACCTTTATTACCTAAAAAACCACTAAGCTTAGGTGTAGTCTTAATTATATGCCAAGTATCGTCATTAAGTGTCATTTTTATAAGAATATACCCTGGAAATATTTTTCTTTCTGTATTTACCCTTACACCTCTTTTAACTTCGACAATATTTTGGGTAGGAACTGAAATATCTTCAATATGCTCTTCAATGCCCAGCTTACTGGCTTGATCTAATATGCTATCAGCTACTTTTTTTTCATAACCTGAATAAGCATGTAAAACGTACCATCTTGCATTAGACATATTAAAAACCAGATCCTATTTGAATAATTTTTTTTATAGAAAAAGACCATATTTGATCAGTTAGTAAAAAGAATAATGAAAATAAGATGATAAGTACAATCACTATACCTGAAGAAATAAATGTGTCCCTCCTTTGAGGCCATGTAATTTTTTGCATCTCTTGTCTCACTTGCCTTACAAAGAGGGCTGGTGATGTTTTTTTCTTTTCTATATTCATATTCTACATCAGTTTTTGGCAGGAGTGGCAGGACTTGAACCCGCAGCCCCCGGTTTTGGAGACCGGTGCTCTACCAGTTGAGCTACACTCCTATTCTAGTTAGCAACTTAATAGATAGAGCTAGTCTCTAAAACTATTCAATAATCTCAGCTACAACTCCTGCACCTACAGTTCTACCACCTTCTCTAATCGCAAATTTTAGTCCTTTATCCATCGCTATGGGCGAAAGTAAAGTAACTTCCATTGTGATGTTGTCTCCAGGCATAACCATTTCTGTACCTTCAGGAAGTTTAATAGTCCCAGTTACATCAGTGGTTCTAAAATAAAACTGTGGTCTGTAGTTTGAGAAAAAAGGAGTGTGTCTACCACCTTCTTCTTTTTTCAAAACATACGCTTCTGCTTTGAATTTAGTGTGGGGTTTGATTGAACCAGGAACGGCCAATACTTGACCTCTTTCTACTTCTTCTCTTTTTGTACCTCTTAAAAGAACACCAACATTATCACCTGCCTCACCTGAGTCTAAAAGTTTTCTGAACATTTCAACTCCGGTACATGTTGTTTTTTGAGGGTCTCTAATACCAAGAATTTCTATTTCTTCTCCAACTTTTACAACACCTTGTTCAATTCTACCTGTAACAACAGTTCCTCTACCTGATATAGAAAATACATCTTCAACTGGCATCAAGAATGGTTTGTCTTTTGGTCTATCAGGTTGTGGTATGTGCTCATCAACAGCTTTCATTAACTCCATAATTGAGTTTTTACCAATTTCATCATCACGACCTTCAACAGCAGCAAGAGCAGAACCTTT
>MDTG01007652.1_pt1 | contig 30218 bp, 22 predicted proteins | sample 811421 | NCBI WGS metagenome assembly MDTG01 (sample SAMN05326645, study PRJNA326480) | marine metagenome | isolation source: seawater | place: Pacific Ocean: South East | collected 2011 | reverse complement strand
TTTTTTTCCCTCTCTTTTTTCTTTATATATTTAATAAGCTCCACATCAAATCCGAGAGAGAGAGAGAGATTGAGTGGAAGGAATTCTTTGCACCACCACGTTTTCGTCGTTCGCGCGTCTCGGTCGTCGCGAAGAAGAAGAAGAAGAAGAAGAAGACGCTCCGGGGCGCGCGCGCGAGGAGGTCGGCGCACGGACGCTCGAGCGCTTTTTTTTTCCAATTAGTGTTATATATAATTTTGGATAAAAACAACAGAGAACATTGAGTACTCCAATAAGAAGGGTGTTCTCTTTCGTCCTTTTTGTCTCCCGATATAGAACTCCGCGAGTGCGGCCAGAGAAGAAGGAAAGATGGCGTCGTCGTTTCTGGCGCCCGTTACGTTTTCCTCCGGCGTTTTCGGGCGACGGACCCGCGGAGAAGGCGAACTGCGACGCGAACGCCTCTGGCGTCTGTGTGGTGGCAAAAAAGCATCCAAAAACACAGTGCGTTGTGGAAGATGGACGGCGGCGGCGGCGGATGACGAAGCGCTGACGAAAGCCTCCGACGTCGCGCCGGAAACGCCAGAAACGAAAAAGTTCCTCGACGGATTGAAGTACGATAAAAACGGACTCGTCGTCGCCATCGCGCAAGATGTCGATACCGGCGCGATCTTGATGCAAGGTTTCGCCAATCGCCTTGCGATTGCGTACACCTTGCAACACAAGAAGGCGTGTTTCTTCAGCCGCTCGAGACAACAGCTGTGGTGCAAAGGCGAGAGTTCCTCGAATTTCATACACGTGGACAGTGTCCACGTGGATTGCGATCAGGACTCGCTGATTTACTTAGGCGTCCCGACCGGGCCGACGTGTCATACCGGAGCGCATACGTGTTACTATAAAAGAGTCGACGGCGACGACGGTCTGATTGTAGGAGGCGGGAAAGACGGGAGACACAAAGCCGAAGAGGCACTGACGACTTTGTACGAGTTAGAAGCGACGATTGCGGAGAGGAAAAGAGAAGTGATCAAAGAAGGAACGAAACCGAGTTGGACGAGGAGGTTGTTGGAAAATCCAGAGTTGTTGTGTTCGAAAATTAGGGAAGAGGCGGGAGAGCTGTGCGAGACGTATGAGAAGAACGAAGGAAAGGAGAGAGCGGCGAACGAGTGTGCGGACGTGTTGTATCACGCGATGGTTTTATTGAACGTGCAAGAAGTCGAGATTGCAGACGTAATGGAAGTGCTGAGGAATAGATTTGGAGTGAGCGGGGTGGAGGAGAAGGCGAAGAGAACGCCGAAATCCAAGTTAATCGATCCTTCGAAGAAATAGAGCGAGAGACCAGAACTTCTTATAGTTGAAACCATTCGTGTAGTTTTATTTATATATATTTAGAGGATATAATAAAAGTGACACGAAACTATTTTACAACAGAACGCAAGGTGCTTCCTCGCGAATGTTTTCACCGAACCCGACGGACAACACGTCGTAGACGCTGTCGAAAAAGACTGATTTAAAAAAATACAAGAAAAACATCGCGGCACACAACCAATCTTTGGAGAAATACGGACGAGATGGTAACTTCACGCCTCGGTTTTGCAATTCCTTTCTTTTTGCATCGGTCAAATAGAAATCCGCGACGACCTCTTCCTCTTTCGCGTTTTCGCATAAACGCAGGTTCATAAATTCAATTCCTGAATACACACCAAATCCTCTCCCACCGACATACGTATCGCACAACGCGCACGTCAACCTGTTCACTCCTGCAAACGGCACGATCGTCGATCTCGTTTTAAATTTCTGTTCCTCGATCGATTCTTTCTCATCGCACGACACCTTCGCGAACATCTTCAACCCTAAGATCGCCGTCGCAAAACCGTCCCCTCGATTCGCATGCGTCCGTCTGCACGCGTCGCAGTGGCACGCGAACGAGTACACTTTGCGTCCGGAAATGTGGACGTTCCCGCACGCGCAACGGCCGGAGAATTTCTCGAGGAACATTATTTTTGACGAGTAGTGCTTTCGTTTTACTTTTTAGAAGACTTTGTTGGCCTCGAGTGCGCCGCGCGTGCGAGTTCGACCACGAACAAAAGAGAGTCACGAGTAACGACCTTTCTGTAGTAACGCTTGTTTTTTCATCTCGAAGAAAAAAAAAGTCAAAATGCACACCACAAAAATTGTTCGCGGTCGAACTCGCACGCAGAGTGTTTGTTCTGCACGGAAAGCGGGAGAGACAGAAAGAGAGAGGACGCAAACATGCCGTTTGACTTGATCGTGCGTGCACGTCGTTTTGGTGTCTCTCGATCGTTTTTCTTTTGTCTGCACCCCGCTTTGTTTCGGGCGCGATTCGGGAATTGAGCGTTGGACTCACAAACTTCGCGCGTTTTTCTCTCTCTTCTCTTCTCTTTTCTTCTCTCCTCTTCGTAGACTGGTAGATTCATTCCAGACAAATCGAATATCTGGCGGGATTGCGTGGATGGATACTACGATTGGGTGAAAGAACACATCAACGAAGGCGCGCCGTTAAACGAGGCGGATCATTGTGGCGATCCACCACTGCTTTTAGCCGCCGGGAACGGGCACACGGCGGTGTGCGACTTGTTGATCTCTGAAGGCGCGGATATTCAACAAGCCGGTTTGATGAAAGATACACCGTTACAACGTGCCGCACATAACGGATACTTACAAACGGTACGGTTTCTTGTTGAAAATGGTGCCGATGTGGACGCTTTGGATATGGGCGATAACACCGCTTTGCACTGGGCGTCTATGCGCGGGCACGTGGAAATCGTAAACTATTTGTTGCAAAACGGGGCGAACAAAAACATGAAGAACGCGCAAGATAAATTACCAATCGATATGTGTCAAGCAGTGTGGAGTGATTCGTATAAGTACGTGAAGGAATGCTTAGCTTAAAAGAAAAAAACGCACAAAGATCAATATATTGTATTTGCGCTGTATGTTATTGCACACAATTTCTCTCTCTCTCTTTTGAAGATGAAAACTAATTCGACCGACTCCACTTACAACTTTGTCTGCGACGCGTGCTTTCCACCCGGTTGTCTCGCCTCTTTCTCTTTCAATTTCGTTTCTTCATCTTTCGTCAACACGTGTCCAGCGTGATAAACTAAAACCGGGATTTTCGACCTCTTCTCCACATTCGTGGAGACCGACTGTCCTTCGATCAATCGCGTCAACCAACTCTTGTCGTGCTTCACAACAATAATCATCGACGCGTTCACCTGTTCGGCTTTACCCACTATCAATTCGCTCGTGCTTTGAAACTGAACGTTCAAAAGGGCGTCCAATTCAATCGCCGGTTGTGGGATGTCTTCGTGCAAAGACAGACCTTTCTCGTGCTTTTGCTCCACGTACTGATGTGTTTGCTCGATAATTTTTTCCAACATGTGTTCAGTGGATTTCAATTCGTTTTCCCAAAACTTGGATTTAGCGGCGCCATCGGCGGAGTTATATCGTTGCACGGCCGAGTCATACGTCCATAATCCGTCGGGTGGAAGCATGTACCTGCGATAAATTTTGCGAGTTAAGAAATTTAAGGTTGGAGATGGAGGGAAGGAGTTTCACGAACACCGCGGAATAGGTTTCGAACATGCGTGGCAGCCCTCTCTCGCTTGCGGCGTTGATTAAATTTCCAGGCTCATACTATTTTTATCATTCATGAACAAATCAGAAAATCTGAAATAATGTGCGTTTGGTAATCATTGCCTGGAGATTTGCGTCGGGAAAAGTTTCCCTTGTGCACTAAATCATCATCCGCGCGCATAGAGGGATCACCTACATCCATTCGTCGAGACGCGCGCGCGCGCGCGAAGCCGAAAACAAAAATAGACAATACACAACGAGACTTTACCCCCCAAGTTCGTCGGGATCAGAGATGTGAACCAAATGAATCAAATCGCCCGGGCGGTAGATGTTATCGACGACCCACTCCGTGACTTTCGCGCTCTCCTTGATGCCTTTATCCTGTGACGAGATTTCAAAAGAGAGGAGGAGATTGGAAACAACCCCAAGAGAGAAACACAAAAAAACGTATCTAAAACACAACGCACCAAGGCAACCACCAAGTGCCTGTTGAACGCACATCCTCGCGCGTTTTCCGGATAGAAGCGGTTAAACGCCAACACGCCGTGCATGTACTCCGGCGCGTTTGCCGAGTCTAAGCTTGGGTTTCTCGGCACGACGTTGCTCTTCACTTCTCCACCGATCCACTCGTCGTCCGCCTCCTCGCCGCCTTCTTTTGCAGTTGCTTTCGTTGCGCGCACGCGTATTTTTTGTTGTGATTTCCCCGCCGCGCGTCTCAACGAGGCAAAATATGGTGAGGTCCCGGGGCGGAATAGGAAGTGTCTCGCGGTGGATATCATGAAGCGTTCGTGTGTTGAGATGAACGAGAGCGCGGGACGGGAGAGCGTGGTGTGTCGTGCTGCGCGCGCAAAAAATGAAGTGGTATTCGTATCTCGCGTATTTTTGTATCTATTCTCAAAGTTTATACCTACAGTTTGTCACGCGTTTCCTCCCCCTAATAAGTTTGCGAAGAATCGAACGCCTTGCAGAGAGAACACGACGTCGTCTCGTTGGACCATCATGCTGACTCGTCTCGCGTACTCTTCAGAACCACCTTTAATGCGGAGTAATTGCGCGTCCGCGAGACGGTCGCACGCGGTGCTAAAATCGGATGGAACCATCTCGCGTATTCTCGCCTCTTTGCACGCGGACGTGTAACTCGCGAGGAGTTCGCGCAAAGTGATTTCTTTCGCGGTTTTGTTGAAGTCGGTGCGAGTGCCAAACACGCGAACGCACGAACACAAGATCATCTGTTGTTGTTGCGGTAACGCTCGAATGGTTTCTACGACTGGGTTTTGGAAGATTTTTGAGATGGCTCTGGCCATGTGTGAAACTTTGATTTTGTCGATGGGTGGGAGCGTGGCAAGGGCAAGGCCTTCGATGACCTCGCCATCTAGAACGACGCAGTTTTCGCGCTCGATGGACTCGTGACGATGTCTAGCTTCATCGACGCAGAGTTGTAACGCTTCGTTGCAGACGCGCAAAGCTTTGCGCATGTCACCGGTTTGCGCCGATACTTTTCGAGCGCAAAGTTCCAAGGCGTTCAACTCAAACGCGTCGTATTTTTGCACGCGTTCGCAGAGGAGTCGTTTGAGTTGGACACAAGTATAAGCGGTGAATCGAATCAGAGAGGGTTCGCACCCACGCGCGCGAAGTCTCGGTAACGCTTTGTCAGTCAAGTTCATGGCGTTGGATACGCCGACGAGGATGCATCTCGAGTTCGGGAGCGATGGAAGAGCAAAGAGCTCGTATAGAATAGCAGCGTCGCGGTACTCGAGTTGATCTATTTCGTCAAGAAGAACGATAACCATTGACGAGTGATGCTCAGCTTTATGAGGAACAACGGCGTTCATCATAGCGAGGCGGTGGTCGATGCCATTGTTGCTATTCGTCATCATTTTGTTGTCCTCATCATTCTCGTCGTTGTCGCACATGTACCGTTCGGATTCACCGCTAACTTTACCTCCACTCATAAATCGACGCAATGCCGCTATTTCCGCACACACCTCATACATGTCCGAACACTCAGCTTGACCTCGGGCTTGGTCCTCCTCCGTGCGCACGATGTCCAATTGCTCACAAATGCGCTTAAACACAGACGTCGGTTTTCCTTGGATGGCCATGCAATTAATAGAACAGACTTTTGGTGGGCGAGATTTAGCGACGCCACTTGCCGAAGAGGACCATTTCTTAACTGTTTTTTCAACCGCCCCGAGCGTTAATGATTTCCCAGTACCGGGCAAGCCGCCGACGTAAATCGAACCCGATCGATGGTCTCTTAAACATCCTTCCACGATAGTCGTAATTTGACGCAGCTCGTCATCTCTTTGCGAGATGAACATTTTAGCATCTTCGTTCTGTAACGACAACGCGCGGTAAACTTCGTTTACAGTTGTTTGATCGAGCGGATCAAACGATTTCGAGACGCCGACAACCAACGCTTGACTATTTTTCTGTTGCAAACGCGAACCAGTTACGTGTTGCATGATAAAGGACGACGTTGGATCTTGATTTTGTTGTTGATGGCTATTTTCTATTGGATATTGTTGAAGTTCTTGGTGCATCATAGTCGTCGTCAGCGGCGTCGTCGTCATCGTCATTGGATACGGAATAGGCGAAGCGTCTCTGGCGTATGGAGACCTATCATCACCAGATGAACCATATGTCGTGTTCCCGAGATACTTTGGAACCGCACTCATCGCGTTGGCGAACTTTGCATCCGCAGTCTCGAACACCAATGATCTTTGTAACTTCAACTCGCCGCTCGCTGTTCTATTCAAAACAGTATCATGTTTACCACCACTAGCGTTCCTATCAACTCCTCTCTCTCGCGCTAACATCCTCCTCAGCTCGAACACGTCTGCGTATTTCGGCTCAAAACCAGTCAATTGAAAATACTGGCTCATCATTTGTTCTTCGCTCAACCCTTCTAAGTTGTCGTTATTTTCGCTGTTCCTCGACTTTGTCACCGTCGTCGCTTGCGTCCTCGGCGCTTCCAACAACCCAGTCACGAAGGAGTTCAATTCGCAAAATTGCTCCGAGTCTTGCGATTGCTGCAACACTTGCGGAGACAAATCGTCGTCCAGTTCATCGTCATCTTCCATCCCCGTAATGTTCATTGGCGCTGGAAATTGCTGGAATTGAAGTTTTTGATGATCTCGATGATGATTATTGTCCGTTGTTTTGTCTCCTCCTCCTCTCTTCTTTTGCTTCTTTTGCTCCTGATTTTTGAAATTTGAACCGTCATCACCCCGAACATTCGTTGCGTTCCCTAGCGCTTTCTTCTTTCTCTTTTTCTCCGTTCTCTTTTTGTCGGAACCATCGTCCATCTTTGCGTTTTCTTTAGACGCCCCTCGACTTCCTCTCCCATTCTTCACCATCCCGTTGCCTAAAAACCGCATCACTTCCGTTTTGGATCTCAATTTTCGTCCATCTGGCGAGAAGTAGTACTTATCGGTGCCACCTTTGGTCGCTCCGGATTTTCGCGTTTCGATGGCGACTCTCCATCCCGGCGCGAGCTGGAAACCTTCCCGCTCTAAGTCTTTCCGGAGTTTTTGGAGGACTTTGGTCTCGGTCGCATTCATTATTACGCGGGCGCAGTTGTGAAGGTGGTGGTGTTTTCTCTGAGGAGGTAGAGAGATAACTGTCGTTTGGATTTTGAATTTTTTCAAATTTTGCGTGTCGTGTGAGAGGCCTTCGAACAACAGTGAGAGAGCGTGGGGAAAAAAACGTATGTAGTTAAAAAGTTTCGCGTGACAAAAATAATAATCGAAATCAAACGCTACGAGGTGAAGTCATCACTTCCTAAACTCGACTCATTCCGCGCTCCATTTCTTAAAGAAATCGTTGCCTTTATCATCCACGACAACAAACGCGGGGAAATCGACGACGTCGATCTTCCAAACCGCTTCCATCCCCAACTCCGGGAACTCTTGGACTTGCACTTTCTTGATGTTGGTTTCGGCTAAAATAGCAGCAGGACCACCAACGGAGCCTAAGTAGAAGCCGCCGTTTTCTTTGCACGCTCGTGTGACTTTGTTGGAGCGATTACCTTTGGCCAGCATGATCATTGAGCCGCCGGCCTTTTGGAACGCGTCGACGTAGGCGTCCATGCGACCGGCGGTGGTTGGACCGAAACTCCCGCTGGCTTTGCCTTCCGGAGTTTTTGCTGGACCAGCATAATACACCGGGTGGTCTTTCATGTATTGTGGTAAAGGCTCGCCGCTGTTTAATCGCTCTTGGAGTTTAGCGTGGGCAATATCGCGGGCGACGATTAATGAGCCACTCAAGGAAAGACGCGTGGCGACTGGACATTTGGATAAAGTTTTCAAGATATCCGCCATGGGTTGGTTTAAATCGATTTTCACGACGTCACCGGCGTTGTTGCCGACGTCACTTTCACTTCCAAACTTTATTTCCGGTAAGTATTGCGCAGGGTCGTCTTCCAGTTGTTCGATGAATACGCCGTCTTTGGTAATCTTCCCATGCGCCTGTCGATCCGCAGAACATGAAACGCCTAAACCAACTGGACACGACGCGCCGTGTCTCGGTAATCGAATCACGCGAACGTCGTGGCAAAAGTATTTTCCGCCAAACTGCGCGCCAATGCCCATCTCTCTCGTGATTTGTAAAATTTGTTGTTCTAACTCGACGTCGCGGAAGGCTCGACCATACGCGTTCCCGGTGGTCGGCAACGTGTCGTAATACCTCGCCGAAGCCATTTTCACGGTTTTCAAATTCTGCTCCGCCGACAAACCACCAACGACTAATGCTAAATGGTACGGTGGACACGCAGACGTCCCTAGAAGTTTAATCTTTTCTTCCAAGAAAGATTTCATGCGCGTTGGATTCAAAAGCGCTTTCGTCTCTTGGAACAAAAATGTCTTGTTTGCAGACCCACCTCCCTTTGCCATAAAATGGAAATGATATTCGGGAACTTTCTCTTCACCGTCATTTCCGTTACTGCTACTGCTATTACTAAAACCACTACTATTCGTCGCATACAAATCAATTTGCGCGGGCAAATTTGACCCGGTATTCTTCTCCTCGTACATCGTCGTCGCCGCCACTTGACTGTACCTCAAATTCCTCCTCACGTACGCATCGTACACCCCTTTCGAGAGACTCGCTTCGTCGTTGCCATCGGTCAACACCCCCATATCTCTATACCCGGCGACAATAGCGGTCCCGGTATCTTGACACCCCGGCAACACTTTCCCGGCCGCCACGCACGCGTTCTTCAACAACTCCAACGCGACAAACTTATCGTTTTTGGACGCTTCACTGTCGTCCAGAATGTTTCGCAACTGTTGCAAATGCCCTGGTCTTAGTAAATGCGCGATGTCAATCATCGCCGTTTCCGAGAGTACCCGCAACGCTTCCGGTTCTATTTTCAGAAACTTCTTCTTCTCTGGTCCATACTCCACGACCGACACGAAATCGGACGTGATGCGTTTCCACGGCGTTTCGCGAGGTTTCTCGTACTCGAACAGTTTCTGGTACCTAAAGAACGATCCGTTGTTGTTCTTCGCATTCGCACCCTCGTCGCTTTCTTCCGACGAGGACGACGAGGACGACGACGACACCAACGCGCGTGTTCTCGGCGACAAAACCGTTGGCGATGATGATGATGATGATGATGATGATGAAATCGACGCTGTCGATTTCACCAACTCCCCCCCGCCGAAGTCTTTCCACGATGCCAAAAAAACACTATCATTCCCACGGCGTTGTTGCGCCAGTGAAAACAGGGCCCTTCTTCTCGACGCGAGTCGTGCACGCATCGTCGTCGTCGGTCGCGTAATGCCGACCTTTTGTCTTCTCCTTTTCTCTTTTTAAGTCCACTGAACCCTAAGTAAAATAAAACCCTAAATAAAATAGTTTAGGGTTTTGGATCCCTTTGGAAAGAGCAAAGGTCAACCACCCGCTTTAAAAATAACAACCGGGGTAGAGACGCCGCTAACAACACGAACGAAAAACAACAACAACGATTTTTCATCGTCGTCATCATCGAAGGACGATTCAGACGACGATTCAGACGACGGGTCGCGGGTGGTGGTGGTGGTGATGACGACGGCGGCGGCGGCGATTGAGACGACCGCGATGAGAGAACGTTCGAAACCGTCATCAGAAAATGAGTTGACATGCGACATGCCAAGCGGCGTTGACTTTCACGCGTGGCAGAGAGCGGCGACGCTGGCGAAGAGAGACGCGGAAGAAAAGGAGGAAGAAAAGAGGAGGAACGAGGAGAAGGCGAGAACGGACGAGGAGAACGTGCGCTCTCCAAGAGCAATCCAGGTTTTAGGAACGCACATAGAAGAAGAAGAAGAAGAAGAAGAAGACGAAGGAGAAGAAGAAGAGGAGGGGAAGGGAGAAGAGGACACAAATCGTCGCGAGGACGACGAGACGGACCGCGCGGAGAAGAAGTCGGTTGATGAGAAGAAGATGTTGAAAGAGAAATTGCGAAAAGAGAAAATAAAGAACAGAGTGATGGAGAGGAATGTAAAAGCGGAAGCGGTGGCGTTGGCGAGGAGGATTTTGGCGGATGAGAAGAGGAGGAAAGCGGCGTTGTGCGAGAAGAAGAAAAGCGGCGAGGCGAAGAGCGCTTTGCTCTTATATGAAGAAGAGAGAGAGAAAGAGAAAAGAATGAACAAAGAAAACACAAAGACGCGCATTGACTTTGAGAAGCGTTACAATGAACGCACGGAAGAGATGAATCGACGAAAAGAAGGTCGAAGGTCTGTCGCACATATCTCAGACGTCAAAAGCGAATTGGATAAAAACAAAAAGCCGGAATGAAATGACTCTTTTGCGACGGAGCGATTCGAGCGGTTTCCTGATGCACCCATACGAAATCCAGTAACAATCGAAGAACTCCGGAGACGTGAGAAAGAGAAACGAAGGGAAGCGTTGCATAAACCGTTCTCTTCATCTTCCCTACATTTTTTCTCCAACAATATCAACGCGCGTAAATCGAGAAGCTCAACCTCCTCTTCCTCTTCGCTCACGTCGGTGGTCAGCTCGCGTCGTATTTTCGGATAATGCGAGTAGTGCAATTACGTCAACAATAAGTGTCGTGTGATAATAGTATTTGCTAATAAGTATTAATAACATTCTCCTCGAATCGCTCTCCTCTCAACACGTGCAATAAAAATCTCTACTTGTCCTTCTTCGAATCTCTGCGCACGTATTCCTCTTCCTCCTCATCCTCTAAGCCCAATAACTCCAAAATTCCTCCCAAAGGATCGTCTTCTTCTTCCAACTCTCGCGGCGTTTTCTTCTTTTTCGGTTTCATTTTCGGTTTCTCGTCCTTCACTTTCCCTCTTCTACTCGCGTTCAACGTCGCCCCACCAGCCACGACGTGACCATCTCCTCTCACCGAATCGTCCTCTTCTTCAATTTCTTCTCCTTCTTCATCCTCTGCAGGTCCCAACAACTCCTCCGCAATCGCATCGGTCATCGATTTTACGTTTCTTGAGAACTCCCCGGCGTAATAATTCGCTTGGTTCGCTAGCCAATTGAACGTGTCGTCGTCCTCGGTGATTCCGGTCGCGTAATTCGCGCTCGACGCCGGGACTCGTCTTCCGTTATCGTCTCCTGTCAGCCATCCCCAAAAGTCGTCATCGTCCTCGTCTGGGGGCGGTTGGGTGTTGTATATGCTGCTATGCCTGTGGTTTTTCAAAACGTAAGTTGTATATTTGGTCAGTCGTCGTCGGTGGTCTCCTTCGATCGGTAGTAAAAATCAACGCGCGCGCTCTCTTTCGCCCACACAGAGCTCGATTGAGGCCCCCCAAAAGGGAGCGCATCAATCCATCGAGACGAACACAAAGCATCGGCGCGAGAACTGCCTCGAATGCGTTCGAACGCGCGCGATGGTCGCGAATTCCCGCGAGACACATTTTTTGTGACGCGGTGACGTGCATTTTGCCTTGGATTCGAGGTCGCGTCGTGCCCTGGTCTCGCGTTTTCTCGCATCGATCGCGCGCACAAATGATGATGGTCGAGAGCACAAACGCCTCTTTTGTGTTCGCGATGCGCGTTGATGACGACGACGACGACGATGGCGCACGAAAAAGCGTTCGCCCTCAAAGCGCGCGCGTCGTCGTACCTGGCGTCTTTCGTGTACGGGTTAATCTCTTCTCCTCCGTTGGCCCCCATGCTTTCGCTTCTCGGCGCGTCTCCGTACCCTCCTCCTCCTCCTCCTCCAGACGACGAGCTCATCCCCCCTCCGTTTCCTCGTTTGCTTCGACTCATCGCTAATAATTTCGTCGTCGCCTCGTTCACGTTCCCGTCCTTGGCGTCGAGGACCGAGCGGACGACGATCGGGTCGAGGTCGGGGAACATGTCCTCGAGCGTTCGACACGCCGCCTCGAAGGACGGCTCGCTGCTCATGACGACAAAAGACTTTGACGAAAGAAGATGGTGTGTGTGTGTGTTTGGCCTCTCTCTTTTATCACGCGTAAAGTCGTCTTCTTTTATAAAGCGCTTTACTCCTCTTATGTGTACTACTAAGACGTAGTACTTGTAGTATTATCTCTTTCTTTCTTCTTCGGACTCTTCTTCTGTCCATAAAAAAGTCCAAAAGACACTTACAAAAAAAGAAAAAAACACAAAAGTCTCTCATGTAATACTAAGGACTCATACATGTATTAGGGTTTAGAATTGATTTTTTTCTTCCTCTCTTCTTCGTTTTTTTCCCTCCTTTTAATTAACGCACTCCTCTCTTTTGTACTGGTGGGAAAAGAGGAATTTTTGGAACAACAACGAAAAAAAACATCTCTCTCTCTTCATAAAGTAATCGATATCATCATCAAACAGACGTAATAAATGTCTTTGTCCTCTTCTCAAAGGGCGGCTCTCAAAAAATGGGGGAAGAGGAACGGGACGACGACGACGACGACGAGTGAAAAAAAAAAGGATGTCGCCCCCGTGTCTTCGTTTCGCCTTTTTGCCATTCTGCTCGCGTGTCGCGCGTCCTCGGCGGTGCACAATCTCGTGCACGATTGCGACGAGACGTTTCAGTCGTTGGAACCGGTGCATTTCCTGTTGTGCGACGTGGGGACGCAGTCGTGGGAGCTGAGCGGGAAATACGCGCTGAGGTCGTACGCGTACGTGATTTTACACGCGTGGATTGGTTTAGTGCCGAGATTCGCGTTCGGGTGCCAAGGGAGAGGGACGGTGGTCGCGTTTTATGCGATGCGATTCGCGTTGGCGATATTTTCAGCCAGAGGAGACGCGTTTTTAACGAGAGAGTGCTTGAAGATCGAACCAAAAGTCGGAGCGACGGTCCTTTTAGTCGCGACTTTTGGCACGGGGAATTACGTGGCATCGACGTCGATGCTGCCGAATAGTTTCGCGATGGGATGCGTGACCCGAGCGGTGGCGAGTTCGATAAAATATTTGAACTTTCGAGCGACGCGGGAACGGTTCGGCGAAGTCGTCGTGAAGGAGGAGGTGAAGAAGAAGAAAAAAGAGAAGGTTTCGGACGACGAGAAAGAGGAAGGAGACGATGAGGTGATGATCGAAGAAACGTTGGTAATCAAATCGAGGGCGATGGAGAGGGCGTGCATGTGGTGCGTTATTGGCGTTTTAATCGGTTGGCCGTTCGCCGGTATAGCATGCGTGCCAATTGGCGCGTTGTCGGTGTGGATGGTGGGCGTGACGAGAACAACAAAAGCGATCGTTTTGCCGACCATAGGTTTGTTCGTTTTTACAACTTTGTGCGATACATTCTTTTACGGTGGATTTTCGAACGGGATTTTCAGAACTGAGTGGACGAATTCGGTGGTGAACATCGTGAAGTACAACGTTCGAGGTTCTGGAGGATCCGAGTTGTACGGGACGGAAAATTGGTCGTTTTACTTGCGGAATCTAGCGTTACAATTTAACGTCGCATTTCCGTTAGCTGTGGTGGCACCTGTGATGGCGTTGTTTTCGCACGCGTTTCAAATCATTTTAGAGGCGAAGACGAGGAAAATGAACAAAGGTGCTACGAGTAAAAAAGCGAAAGTGCCCTGGTTGGCACTATTATTTTGCGCGTTGCCATTTCACGTCGCTTTGGTTTTTTTCTCTTTAATGCCTCACAAAGAAGAACGGTTTTTGTACATCGTCTACGGTCCCTTAGCGGTATCGTCTGGAATAACTGTCGCGGCGATATTCGATACGTTCAAAACGTTTTCTCGGGTCATAAAACGCGTTACGATTGGGCAATTCTTTAAATCGTCGCAAAGAGCATTTACGGTGCTCGCGGCTTTAATCGGCGTTTCGTCTTTGATGTTATTCATAGCGCTTTCGGCATCGAGAACGTTCGCTTTGGTGACATATTACGGCGCACCGATTGAAATATACGGGTCATTGCCTGAGAAACCTTTAGAGTGGCTTCTGGATAAAAAACCCAGCGACGACATTAACGTTTGTGTCGGCGACGAGTGGTATCGATTTCCTTCACATTTTCATTTACCGAACAAAAAGTATCGAATACGGTTTATTAGAGGTGCTTTTAACGGATCTTTGCCGATGTATTTCGAAAGTGCCGCTGGAAAAGGTACCGCAGGTTCACCGGTAGGTTTGAACGATAAAAACCAGGCGCATGAAAACCAATGGTTTAACCCGAACGCGTCTTCGCCTTGTGATTTCCTCGTTGAAACCGACGAAACGAACGATGGTCAAAAATATTTCAACGAAAAGCCGAACGATTACGGTTGGGACATCGTCCGAAGCTTACCGTTTCTGGACAACTCGAAGTCGACCGATTTTCTCGCCCGTACTCTATACATACCGGTGTACTCGGAGAAATACAACGTGTACACGAAGTACCATTTAAAGGTGAGAACCAAAAACATCGCGACTGGCGAGCGCCTTTATTAAAGAAAGAACCGAGTGCAATAGTTACCAGCCATAGTGATAGGAATAGCAGCTATATAGAACGCGCTAGTAGATACAAACAAACAACAACATCAGGGAGAACAGCGACTATAGTCCCTCCCATTCGTCGTGGAAATCTTTCAAAAATCTTTCCATAACTTCGTGCCTTCTTCGGGCCATATTCGTACCGCTTTCCGTTTTCATCATGTCCTTCAGTTTTAACAACTTTTGGTGAAAATGGTTTATCGTCGTATTAACCATGCCCGGATTATGTGTGGCTTGGTATTCTTCTCTCGTTAAATTAATATTTGGTGGAATTGTAGGGTCGTGCATTGGGTTCTTTTTAGCTCCGCCAAAGCAAAACGTCCGTCCAATGCCAATGGCGCCGATGGCGTCGAGTCGGTCCGCATCGCTCACAATTTTGAATTTTACATCACCCCTAATCGCGCACGAAGCTTCATCCATAGTCGACTTGGTTTCCGTTTTCAGTTCTTCCTTAAATCCAATATTATTGATTACATCCAACGTCGTCTTTTTGTGCGGATAGTCTTTCAAAATATCCTCGACGACATCCTCTAAACTCCCACGTTGTTCTTTCGCGTATTTCCAATCCCGCACGTCGTGTAAAAGAGAAGCGACTTCGATGATTTGCAAATCCTCCTTTGAAGTTATCCCTTCGTGTTTCGCTAATGTTAAAGCATTGTTCCGCACTCTGTGAATGTGCCACCAATCGTGGGACCCATCATGATTTCGTAACTCGTTTTGTACGAACCGTTCGATCTGGTTTATGAATTCGTCTTTCGCCTCGGGCATTTTTCATTATGCGGAATATGTTTGGAATACTATTTTTCGATGCGCTTTAATCATCATACATGCGAGGCTATGCGCTAAAGTTTGTCTAGTTTATCACTCGTTCTATGCACTCTCGTTCTTACATCTAATCATTTTTTAGACCTACTCATCTTTTACCTTTCTTCTTCTTCGCCCCACCTTTCTTCGAGGTATTCATGCTTAATCCGTCCAACTCTTCGTCCAACATCTGAAACCTTTGGGTGATTAATATGTTCTCCCCTAATCGCTCTTTCTTTTCTCTTTCTGTTCTTTCTTCCTTGAAAGATGCATCTGATTTCTCTCGGTTATCGTCGATTACGAACGCGCACGCTTCTCGAACGTCCATCAAGCGTTTCACTCGAACGTTCGTTTCTGCTTCGATGAACGCGCTTACTTTGCCGCCATCCTCGGGCGAGTGTAAAATCAAAGCGCAGCCTCGGGTGTTGCATCCAGGTCTGCCGGCACGCCCAGAGCGATGAACGTAGGATTCGGAGTCTTTTGGGAAACCGCAGTGAATGACTAACTCGACTCCGGGAAGGTCAATTCCTCGGGAGGCAACGTCTGTGGCGACGATGATGTCGATTGAGCGCCTGCGCGCTTCGAGTAAAGTGAAGTCGCGTTGGCTCTGCGGAAGCGAGGAGTGTAAAGAGCGAACTTGGAACTCTTGGTTCACTGTTCCCTGTGAAATGTTGAAAGAGAAAACAATAGAATAGTTGTCAGTGAACGCGTTCACACAAACGCGAACGAGATCTCGCGAAGCAAAAGAAACACGCGAGTCTTTCAAAAACGCATCCCCTAATTTCGCCGCGTAACGAATAAAACGTCTGTGTAGCTCGGAATGATTTTTGTGCACATCGACGCCCGTCTAAAAGCGTCTCGACAGTCTAACATGTGATAAAAATGGTATATCGTCATCGCCACACTCGCGCTCATACAAAAAGTTTTGATAATGATGATGATAATGATGCATGTTTCATAAAATGTTTCAGAGAATTGTAGTCTTGTAAACGTTCAACTTCGTGAGAAGGTATAATTAACGTACGAGGTATTTTCTTCACGAACACTGTTGCATCATCATCATCATCATCATCATCATCATCATCACCACCACCACCACCACCACTACCATAACCCCCATTACCATCGTCAATAAGAGGAAAGAGAAAAACAAACACGATGACTCACCACATTTATTTCTTTCTGCAAAGCAACTTCAATCTTATCGCACAGCGACTTGGTTTCCACGAAACATAAACACTGCGATTTCTCCTCCGTACTGGTCGAAGAAGTCGCGACGAAGCCTCGAAAGGCAGTCAAAATAGCTTTCGCGTATACCTGAGCCGTTTCATTATCGCTATTACCCTTCGCAAGTGCGCACGCACAATGGGCGACGTTTCCACCAATCTCACCCGAATTCTTGTGCACTTCAAACCCATTCTCGTCCACCGTAATCTTCCCGCCAATCTCTTTATAGCCGAACGCTAACGTTTTATTCAAAAAACGCCTCAAGTTCCCTCTCGCCGTCGCCGTCGCGCATATCGTTTGACACGCACCAGGTGGTCTCAAAACATCCAAGACGTCGTTCTCAAACCCGCCGTCTAACAAGCGATCGATTTCGTCTAAGATCTGTACTTCAATTTTTGACACGTCTAAAACGTTGAGCTTCTTCAACTCCAACATTCTCCCCGGTGTTCCGATGACGAGTTTTGGTTTTCGTTTGCTAATATCTTCTGCATCTTTATCGTGCGATCGTAACCCCCCGACGCATAAGGAAACACGAATTCCATTTGCTTCCTCGAACAAACTTCGCGCTTTCTCGAACACTTGCTGCGCGAGTTCTCTCGTTGGCAAAAGAGCAATCGCTTTCACTCCGTCCTTCTTTCCGCCATCCTCCTCCTCCTCCTCCTCGTCCAACAAAAACCGCATCAGCACCGGCATTAAAAACGCGTACGTTTTCCCGCTCCCAGTCGCCGCGCAAATCAATCCATCGCTCGAGTTCTTTTTATCCTCGTCGTATAGTTTCGCCATCGCTTCTTCTTGCATCCTCGTCCATCTCGTCACGCCGACTTTTTCCAGCGCTGCAACCGTTTCGGCATTCACGCCGGCGCTTGGATTCGGGACGATGACGAATCCTTTGCCGTCTTTCGCCGAAGAAGAAAAGACCATCCTCTTTGTCCTCGTCGTCGTCGTCGTCGCCGGGGGTCTCGGTTCCCACGCGTCAAAGTCACGCTCGCATCGTCCCTCCTCGGCCGTCCGTCGTCTCAAAACTCTTTCAAAGCGCTTTTATTAATAATAATAATACTAAAGTGTCCTCCCAAAGACCAACAAAAGTTGTCCTCCTCTTCTTCTTTCCCTTCGCATCGAAATCCATCGAGAAAGAAAAAAAAGGTCTCAACCCTCTCTCTTTTTATGAAACCCTAATCACCACACCCTAAGCACTAAACACCCTATAAGAAAAATATCTTTCTCTCTTTCGTGTGGCTCAAAAATCATCAATGCCCGCCAGTATTCGTATAACAAAAAGACAAAATTCTCGTTGACAACAACACAAGTACTAGAGTGTCTTTTCGCGTTCGCTCTTCGCTGTGATATCATCGTCAAAATGGGCAACAACAAAAAGACGAAGAAGAATCGATCGACATCGCGAGGAGGAGGAGGAGGCTCGAATCCGCCGCCGACTACTGTGGGTGGTGGTGTCGTCCAAAAGAGTGCGACCAAAGATGCCATCGATGCCAACACCACCACCACTAATGATGGCGATCTCTCGAGGACCACCACCTGTGCGACGACGATGCCGAAAGAAGAGGAGAACGACGTCGCGGTGTCGAAGAAGACGCCGCGAGGAGAACACGACGACGACGACGTTCGAGAACGCGCATCGTCGGACAAAGGGATGGGTCGAAAGGCGTCTGGTGCGGGTGCCTCGAACGGCAAAGCGTGTTCCTCGCGCGACGATGACGAGACGCGCTCCGACGACGCGGTCGCTGAACAACGAATGATTAGAATTTTGAAGAAAGTCCAAGCGGTCGTCCGAGGATGGAAGACGCGCGCGAAACTCTCCGCGGAACTCGCGAAAGCGTCCATCGAACTCGGAGGCGCGTGGGAACTCTTCGAACTCGCGCCGTCGGAAAAAGTCACGAAAGGTCCGATCAAGTGCAAGGCGTTGTCGCCGAAAACGAGCGGGATGGGAGAGATGTACGTAACCACGTCGTATGTCTGCTTCAACGCCGAAAAAGAGAAAGAAGAGGAAGGCTTGCTGCACGCGCTATTACCGGCGGCGGTAGGTAACGGGATGCAGACACAGCCGTTGAGGCTGAAGATTCCATTGTTTGATTTAGAGTCCGTGGCGCCCAAAGTGACGAATGTTGGGTTCATGCAAAACCGAACGTCGTTGATTATGTTGTTCAAAGATAAAGCGTTTAAACTGAAGGAGTTCGTGGATGTGGACGATATTGAATCCGTCGTGGAGACTATTAACTTGCAATTAAGACAACGGGCGAACGATATTTCGAACGCACGACTTTTGGCGAGCATGGCGGAAGTAGCTTTGAGAGATCGAAATATTCGAAATGGTAAAGCCGCAAGGGATTTGAGCGATTCCAAGTTTTACCAAGTGGCGCATTTGGCAAACGATAAAATGAGAGACGATGTCAACGTGTTGATGGATGCCCGGGCGAGGTACAGCGACGAAAATATCAACTCGAACGTCGTCATGGTGAAAAACAACGAAGGCGAAGACGTGGCATTGAACGAAGATGAGATCAAGTTGTTGCCGAACGCGATTTCGCAAATGAAAGTGAAACACGCGAACGAGGTTGCGGAGCTACGAAGGGAACATTCACAACGTACGCTCGAGTTAAGCGACCGGTATGCGAAGAAGATCAAAGAGTTGGAGGCGAGAATTCATGCGTCCGAGGAAGCAGCGCATAACGAAAGAGAAGACAGAAACAAAATCGTCAAAGGGTTGAACGAGCAAGTACACAAGTTGAAAGATTTCGTCAAAAGTGCGGATTCAGAGGCTTCGTTGAACGTGAAAAAGTTGGACGACCGATTGGCGACGACCATAGCAGAGAACGAAAAACTCAAATGGTTCCTCGAAAAAGCCGAACAATCGAAAATAGCCGCCGAGAAGAGTTTAGAAGTCGAACGCGAAAACTATTCAAAGCATAAAGGCGAGTTCACGAGTGGCGAGGCGAAACTGACGATGTCTTTGGAGGAAAAATCAAAGGCGTTAGAAGAGATGAAAAAGATGCACGAACAAATAAAAGAGCATTTACACTCTGAAGGTTTAGAGAAAGCAACGCAATTGGCCGAGGCGAAACACGTGATTGTTTTGTTGCAAAAAGAAACCGCGAAATACGAAAAAGAAATGGAAGAGTTGACGAAGGAGAATACGAAAAACAAAGAGTTATTGGATAACTCACGAGAGTTACAGAAAGATGCTATGATGAACATCGAAAAACTCACGAAAGATTCAACAGAAGCGAAAGAGACGAGCGAAAAGAAGATTGCGTCTTTGACCCGGAAGATCGAGGAAATGCACGCGGACACGAAGGTTGTCGTGCAAGATCACGTCGATCTCGTCGAGGAGGACATTTTCAGAAACGTAAACTTTGTCGTCATGGAGGAAAAATTGAAGCTTGCGAACGAAGATTTGCAACGGTTAACTTTCGAGTTACTCCGCGCTCGACAATCGGAAGGGAACGAACGCGTCGGTATTGCCGCACAAGCCTTGCAGCAACGTTTGGAAATAGCGGAAGAAAGAGCGCAAGTTGCGGAAGAAAATGCCAGTCGTCTCGAATCGAAACGCGTGGTCGCGGAGCAAATGGTCGCTTCGATGAAAAGTGCGATGCAAGATGCGCAAAATAAAGAAAAGGAAGAAGAAGAAGAAGCGGTCGGTGCATCGACATCGTCTGCTTTGGCTGTCCTTTCTGGAATCCATTCCCGCGAATTCTCTCCAAAACACGCGTCGACTCGATTCGACCCTAACAAACACGAAATGCTCAGAGCTGGCGCGGCGTCCACGCCAGTATCAAAAATGTCGAGACTTGATCAAACCACACCGGCACCTGCTATGTCTGCTACGTCCAATTTCACCACGCCTGCGGGTAAATCAGCAAAATACGCGTCGCCGATGGTGGACGCGCCAATGTCGTCAATTATGAAATCCAAATCTGGAAATGCCATCGCGCACGAGAGGTCGGGTAATCTTTCTCCGGCGGCGACTGGCGCCATGAGCCCGCCAGTTATTGTCGAGCGCATCGTTGAAAAGATTGTTGAAGTCCCGGTGTACAAAGATGTGCCAACGGTCGTCGAAAAAGTTGTTGAGAAGATTGTCGAGAAGAAAGTCCCAACCGGTATTACTGAATCCGATTTGAAGCGCGCGAAAGAGCTCGGTAAAGCGGAATTGAAATCGGAAATCGTAAAACTCGAAAAGTTGAAGCAAGACACGGCGCCGATAGAGGTGGAAGTGGAGAAACTCGTCGAGGTGTATTTGACCAAAGATGAAGTGAAAAAGAAGAACGAAGAGTTGAAGACGAAAATCGAAAACTTGGAGAAATCTATCGAAACAGAACGAAAACAGAAGAATGAAAGCACAAAAGCCGTGAAAGAACTCGAGAAAGAGGTTAAATCTGTGCGCAAAAAGCTCGAATCAAAAAAGCCTATCGAGAAAATTGTTGAGTTGGAGTACTTTGTTGAAGTTCCGACCGGGATTTCCAAGGAGACGCTCGAGAAGCACGAGAAGAAAATCTTGGCCAAGGCGGATAAAGATGTTGAGAGCAGAAAGAAGGTGTTGGAGATGGAAACATCACAAATTCAGAAAGATTTGAAGGCGTCGGCGGATAAAGCCATTAAAGAAGCGAAAAAGAAGGTGGAGGATGCGGAAAAGAAAGTCATAGATTCAGAAAAGGCAACGATGGCGGCTTTGGAGGTGGAGCGCAAAGCGCTCGCCAAGAAGGAGAAATCCCTCGACAATGAATCCAAGAAAATCAAGAAGCGCATCGACGAAGGCACCGTAGAAGCGAAGAAAGCGTTCGAGGAAGCGGAAAAAGAAGCGCGCTCGTTACTCGCGGAAGAGATCAAGCGGTATAAGAACAAAGAAGCCGAACTCATGAAGAAAACGAAATCTATGGCTAAGGATATCGAATCAGCGAAAATGGGTGGGTTCAAAGAAGCGGAAAAGACATACAAACAAGAAATCGACCGGTTGAAGAAGATTGAATTAAATTTGGACGACGAGGTTAAACGTACGAGAGCAGAGCTTAACAAAGAACACGTCAAAAGGCTCACCGAACTTGAACGTGAGAAGAAACAGTCAGAGACGAAGTATATTGCTGAAATCGCGCAGCTTCGCGCCTCGGCGGTTGCGCCCACCATCGTTGCGGCTGCGACGAGGGAAGAAGAGAAGACAGTTTCTTCGCCAACACCGCCAGCGTCTAATGTATCTTCATCACCAAAATGTAGCAGTAATGATGGCAACAACACTCATACGATTACGAAAACGGAAACGGAAGAAATGGTTAAATACATAGAGGTACTGGATAAGCAAAGTGAATTACGGTATGAGGCTGAACTTGCTCGAATCACCAAAGAACACAAGGTGAAACTCAAAGACGCGAACGACAAAATCGAAGCACTCAAGAAATCGCATCAGGCAGAGTTAGAAAAAGTCGAGAGTGATTTTGCAAATGAAATCAAAGCTCTCAAGAGCTTGGATCAAGAAGCGTCGAAGGCGCGCGAACAAGGTCAAAGGGATGCGACGAAGATGTTTGAGCGGGATATGCGCGATTTACGTAAATCCGCCGAAAAAGAAAAGAAACAACTCGAAAAGACAATATCTCGACTGGAATCCGATATTACAAATCTGAACCGCAAAGCGAAGAACGAACTCGAAGACTTGCGTCGATCTTTGGAGAGGAAAAATGATAAAATATCGCAGGAGCTTGCGCAAGCCAAGAACGCGCGCGAACGTGAAGTGTACGACACAAAAATCAAACTCGAGCAAGCAGAGCAAAAGACGCAAGAGCTCGAGAAGAAGATTCAATCTATGCGTGAGCAAGTCGCGTCGTCCCACGAGCAAGTGAAACAAGTCGAGCGACAAGATAGGGAACGCGCGAAACTATTCACGGAGAAAGTCAAGTTAGAGGCGAAGGTGAAATCTTTGGAAGAAAAAGTTTCGTTACAAAAGGTCGAATTGAACGAGACAATCGCGAATTCACCTGCAAAAGTCTCGTCAAGAGAAATGCAGAAGCTCAAAGACGAGTCTGTCGCAGCGCGTGCGGATCATCAAGCCGCGAAAGAGGAACTTTCACGCATTCAAAGCGAAAATGCACGATTGTCGCGCGAGATCGCCATGCTTGAAGTCGAAAAGGAGAAAAGTTTGAAACCAACCGTCGATCCGAAAATTTCTGAAGAGTTGTCCAAGACGAAAGACCAATATGCAAAATCTTTGGAAGAGAGGGCGGTGTTAGAGACGAAACTCTCATTCCTGGAACGCGATGCTCCAGCGGCAAAGAAAGAAGTGCTTTCGCTCGAAGCCGAAAAGAAAAAGTTGGAAGCGCGAATCACTGCACTGGAAGCTGTCGAGAGTGAATTACTCTCACGCGCCAAAAACGCCGAGCTCGGCAAGTTTAAGCTCGAAAAGACGCTCGATGAGATGGAAAAGATGAAGAAAGTGAACGATGTTACCCGCGTGAACCTCGAGAAGGAAAATTCGTTGTTGGCGCAAACGCGCGATCAACTCCAAAAAGAAGTCTCCACCTCCGAGTCAAAGCTTTCGAAACTCATTGAAACAAACAGCGAAAACGAGAAAAATCTCAGTGCGCAAACCGCTCGATTATCAGAAATCGAGAAGCAACGCGCGTTGTTGGATCAGCGCGTGGAGCAACTCGAAAAGGAGAAGGCGGCGTTTGAGAACGAACTCGAGGAATCCAAAGAGCTTGGATATGCCTTACAGAACTCTCAAAATAGGTTACAAACCGTCGAACAAACTTTGAAAGAAACTAAAAGCACTTGGAAAGACCTCGAGGCGAAGTATGAGATTGCTAGAGATGAATTAAAGAAGGTTGAAAGATCCGAAGCAACGTTGAAGCAAGCTTTGATGACGTTGGAGAAGGAGCATGCTGAGCTCGAATCGAAATCCAAGCGCATGTCCGAAGAACTCTCACGCAACGAAGGAAAATTGAAGCGATTGCACGAAGCCGAGACGAAAATTGCCGTCGAAGCAGAAAAACATAAACTTAACGAAGAAAAGTTCAAGCAGTTGGAGGAACGCACGGCACAAATGGAAAAGAGAGCGGAGATTTTGGCGGAGAAAGAGCGGGAACTCGTTGGCGTCAAGGAAAAGCTCGTTGCACACGAAGCGCAAAAGAAGATGTTCGAGAAGGAAGTCAAGCAAGCGCAAGAAAAGCAGTCCATGTTGGAGTCTACGATTGAAATGCGCAGAGGGGAATACCAAGCAGTGATTTCGAAAATGTCTGAAGCCGAACGCGAAGTCGCCAACGCCAAGGTCGCCGCGGCGATGGCGAAAGAGTACGCCTCGAACTCTCGCGATACATTAGAAAAAGTTCAAGAGCGCGAAATGCAAATGCGCGAAGAGCTCACGCAAATTCGTATCGCTTACGAGGCGTTGACGGTAGAGTACAGAGAGAAGGCGTTTGAGTATGCCACCAACGCAGCTAGGTTGGAGAAAATCATCGCCGATTTGCAAAGGCAAGTTGCTTTACTCGAACAAAAAGCCGAATCGCTCGTTGATAAGAACCATGAACAGGATCTTGAGAAACAAAAATTGCTCAATCACATCAAGAACCAGGAGTATGACATGGAGCAACTCCGAAAAGAATCGTTGGGCTATTACAACGCGTATGTCCAAGTGAACGAACAGTTAAAGCGAACGAAGGAGATGTTGGAGAAGGAAGTTCGAGATTCACAAAATTTGCACAACGCCATCGCTATGGGCAAGCAAAGCGTGACCGACAGCTTTGGGCAGATTGGGTACGGCGGGTACGGTCAGCAGCAGCAACATCAACAAAGCAAACGATTGAACTTGGCACCTCCTCCCGCTGCGATTTCCTCGTTCAGTCCGGACAAGCCGCACGGTTCTCGATTTTCTTTGCTTCCGCCGCCAGATGACATCAAAGACATGATTGAAGGCAACAGTAACTAACTACTAGATGTCATGATGCACATACTATTACATTTAAGAAAGCGAGCGCATGTTTATTTTAGAAACCTTATTTATTATTCATATACCCGTAGTATTTATATACCCGTACCACAGGTGGTACCTCAGTATGTATTCACACTTCAATCGATGTATCTCTTGGATGTTCTCACCCTCTCGGCGTCATCTTCGCACGACGACGCGTGTTCATTTCTTGTCGATGCATAAGGACGACATAGAACGTGCTGGTATTCCCGGTCGCCGCGTATTTTTTGACTTTTGCCCCAACAATGTCGAAAAGAAGAGAAAAGAAGAGAAAAGAAGAGAAGCGAAAAAAACACACAACTCTCTTGTAAAAGTCCAAAAGAAGGAGAGTGAGAAGGAGTGTGTTTCTTCGTTTTTACGGAAATTTTTCTTGACGTTTCAAAACATTCAAAAACAATCCGAACGGCACATTTATTACGCGTGTATTTTAAGACCTCAACATCAACACTATGCCGAGATCGTTTGGCCACGATCCGTTTGTCTCGATGACGATGATGATGAAGAAGGAGAAGGGGACAAAGAAGATGATGATGAACATCAAGTGCGACAGATCAAGTCAAGACGACGATACTCGCGTGCCGTCGGGAACACGTTTTGAAACGTCGGGAAACCCACGTTTTGAGAAGGACAAAACAACTGAGAAGGAAACTCTTTCACCGCAAACGCAACGAGTAAAGAAGCGGCCAGTGGAGAGACCCCTTCCTTTATGCGCGTGTCCGATAAGCATTGCCGCGTCGACTTTGATGGATTTGAGCAGATCTTTGCTGACATCCCCTATTGAGAACGGGACGAGCAGTTGTTTTTATTCTTCGCTGGGAGAAGAAAAGACAACAAAGACCAAATTGGTTTCAACGAAGAAGCCGAGAACGAAGACAGTTCGAAAGAAGAACGAAGAAATATATCGACCTGTACCAGTGGTACCTCAAAAGAAGTACTCTGTCTTCACATCATCGATTCCACATGTGGGAATTTGGGACAGCTCGCCGCACAAGTTATTGAGACGAGCGAAAGCGGTGGAGAAGATGTTATGTGATTTGTTGCAGTAATCGATCTAGTCGTCATTTAATATATGACAGCGAATGAACAGAGGAGGAACGAAGGGATAAACAATATTGAACAATATTTAGTTAAGTTAAGAGTCGAGGAGAGGCTGGTCCTGGAAGACGTGCAAAGAGAAAACGATACCTAATTTTACAAAGATATACATATTTTACGCTTTATGAGTCGAAAGAGAAGTTGAGGACGTACTATATATCAAATTGAAGATTCAGACGTCATTAGTTACTGCGTCATTACTATGTTATTAGGTACGGGTACCATACCAATGGTACATTAGAAGTCATTGAAAAGACAAATATTACTAAACAAATACACCATTCTAATCGCTCACTTTCGGCGCCTTCCCTTTCACCGATTTATACACCTTCCCAATTTTCTTCGCTACTCCAGCCGCTTCAATCGCCTTCCTCGCTCTTCCAACCCCCTTTTTAGTCGTTGACGCCACTCCACTCAACACCTCCCCGGCGTACGGTTCCATTTCAGCTCTTTCCTTGGCGATGTCTTCAATTTCATCTGCCGTTCGTCTCACTATCGGTTTCACCGTCCTCTTCATCTGCTTTTTCGCATTAGGTACCATCGTTTTTGAACCTTCGTAAACCATCCCTCCAACTCGTTGAGCGGTTGTTAAGCTCCTATCAATCGCTTTCGTCGTGCGTTTCGTCACACCTGTGACTTCGCTCGTCAATTCGCCGACCTCCTCTAAAGCGTCGGTGAGCTCCAACCCAGAAACTCGTACGGCGGCTAAAGTGTCCGGAATTTCCTCTTTAAGCGCTTCTGCGAGTAACGCGACTTCATTTAATGCGGTTGCTGCGGCTCTCAGTGTGGGAACGAGTGCGAGCAACGTCGCACTTAAAGACGACCCGAGCACGCACGCTATGGCTATGACTAGTCCTTCAGTAAATTGAGGCGAAAGAAAGGTTGTTGTTTGATTCGTAGAAGAAGGCGCGGACTTCTTCGTCACCGGTACGGAAATGAACGCATTGTTGGACGCCTTCCCATTCTTCTCTTTCGGTCTCAATGCACTCATCTGCATCGTTTCGTTCTTCGCATCATCTCTCGCGAAAGTCGCGCGTCTTGAATTCGGTTCTGTTACAGGTTTTGAAGCCGACGATGCGTTCACTTTTGTTCGTCCTCGAACGCGTCTTCTGAGACGTCGATTGGACGTCGAAGATGCTCTCCGACACCTCGAGGCTCTTTTCCCAACTGTCAAGCGAAGATCGGGCGCACTCGTCGATGACATTGACACCAATTAATTTCGAACGTCGTCTTTTAGCGCGGTTTGGGAGTTCAAAAAATGACGCAAATGGTGGAAAAGCAAAATTACTACGTATTACAAAACTAAATAAAGAAGCAAAGTCTTTTGTGCGGTACTCACATATCGGGTCCCATGTCGTCCATTTCACGCAGCTTCTCGAAGGCGGCATCCATATCCGCTAAAGTTTCGAAATCTCCCGATTCCAACGCTCGTTGCCTGGCTAAATAATCTCCAGCGGTGATGAAGACCTCGCCGTCTTCGTCCGTGGACATCAGTTCAAAGGATTCTCCCGGAAGCGCCCTGTTGAGTTCTTTATCTGCAATTGTTGCTTTCTCGCCATCTTCTTCTTCTTCTTTGTTGTTATTTTTGTCGTCATCTTCTTTATCTCCGTCGTCTGAGGACGCCGCCGCAGCGCCGACAAATGCAAATGCGTTCTTCGTCGTTTCTTGTTGCGCTTTCTCTTCTTCTTTCTTCTGTTCTTCTTTAGTACCGAAACCAAAACTATCCGCATCTACACCTTCCTCGTCCAAAATATCTGTGAACAACTGCGTCGCGTACGTAGAAACTAAAATCGAAACGCCTAAAAGTGCGCAGGTCTCAAATATAACCGCATTTTTTGCTTGTTCTTTAACTGCTCCAGTCACACCGTCGATTTCCGGGTGCAAAATCGTTCGCAAAATGATGTTTCCTAAATATGCGTCGATAAACGCCGTTTTGGAACTCCCGATAAAGTGTGCCGCGAAAAATTCCCAGTATTTCAACTTTGTTACGCCACACACGTACCAATTTCCGCTGATTGGAATGGGCAGAATCGGACACAACCTCAACAACAACGCCGATTTGAACCCCTCGGGAATAACCTGGTCCGGAAAATTATTCGAATCGAACCGCCTATCCAACGCCTGGTACCATTTTCTATCTTTCGTCGGTTCTCCATCCTTGGCAAACCATTTAAAATTCAGTGCTTTCTCTCTCAATACCGTTCTACCAAGCCAAAAGTTCGCGCTCGCCGCGATAGTGGACGCCAATGACGTCAACAACGTCCCATTCAACACGTTCCCGAATACCATTGGCGATAACACCGGCAGCACAAAACCAATCGGTAGAAACTCATCCGTCATCGTTACTTTCTCCGCGAAGAAGAGTAAAACGTAAATGCCAAAAATAGCAATCATCGGTTGTCCGTTAATCTGATCCAAATACCCAATCAAATCATCCCTCGGCGGTATCCCGAAAAACTCAGCCAACTCGTCAAAACCACCAACCGCGTTCAACGCCGCCAACCTCGGTAAAAATATCCTCAGAACCAAACCAGTAATCGCCACGTTTACTGCGCTCCCCATCAATGGCGCGGCATCTTTTACAGCCTCGGATTCTCCGAATGCTGCAAACTTCGCCTTCCAATACTTGGCGATGCTTGTCCCGACTTTCTTCTGCGCCTCTTCTTGAATGCGCCGTTGAACATCCGACCATTCTTCATTTGGTTTCGGCCTAGATCTGGCGAGTTCCAGAATTGCTTTCAATTCAGATGCCGCTTTGGACGTGTCGTCTTGCAAACGAACAGGTTTTAAAGCCACGAATAAATTCTTCGCGACTTCGCCTAAAGGCTTCTTTTCCCTCTTTTCTTTCTTGTTGTTGTTGTTGTTGTTGTTGGTCTTTTTCGTTGCAGCGACAGAAGCATTGTTGTTTGACCTACTCATCACCACCAAACCGGCGGAACGCCAAGACACGAAAGACGACACAATCTTATTTCTCGAGCTGCTGATGTGGTGTCCAGTTCTTCCGCGAAACGCGTCATTCTTTGTACTGAAATGATGCGCGGTCGACGTCGGGGTCATCATCGACGACGCAGCGCGCTGAAAAGACGTGCACTGCTGCTGCTGCGCGAAAGAAGAGGATGAAGAAGCAATGCCATCGCTCCTACCGGGTTGAACATATCCCCTTCCTCCTGGAAACGTGCGCACTGCGCAAGACATTCGATTACTTATAATTATTGCGGTTATAAGTGAGGATTTTAAAAGAGGGTGAAACGTTGGGTTTATCCTCACGGGGGAAAATCTTTTGGAAAAAAGAGGAGTAAAAGAGTCGATGTTTCAGCAACGCCCACCGTTCAATTCTACAAAACTAGTAATACTCGCTTTCCCCCTCACCGTCGTCGTCGTAACCGCGAACATCGAAGGAGTTTCGTCCTCTGTCACCTTCCCACCTTTTAGTACTCCATCTCTTCCTTCCATCTTTACCTCTGTTGCCCCTCTTTTTATCGCGCGGTCCTCCCGCATTTTTCGTCTTCTTGTCTTTCTTACCGCTGCTGAAGAACTTGACGTTCGCTTGTTTCGCCGCGACGACACCATGTGCGTGTTGATCGATTGCGACGGTTTCAAAACCAACCATTTTCATCCGTTTGACTATTCCTCGAACGCCGCCGCCTCCCGTGACGTTGGCGGATGGGTCTCCAGTGTAATGGTACACTCTGCCAGATGGTTTGAGGACGCGAAAGAGTTCGGAGTAGAAATTTTCGCCGTATAATTCCCCGGCCAACGCGAAAGTTGGCGGGTCATGGATGATTCGATCGAAAGCACAATCGGGCAACGTTTGGATGACGTCGAAGGCGTTGCCGTAAAGTTGGGTGATGATGTTGTCTTCTGCGTCGCTACTACTTCTAAACAAGCCTTTTGAATGTGGGTTCATGGCACATATTTGTGTCATCGTCGGGTCGAGTTCGATGGTTGTCACGCTCGAAACGTTCTCCAATTCCGAAGCCATAATCGCGGTGTACGCCAATCCTGTGCATATATCCAAAACCGAACAGTCATTGCCTCTGTATGGCTTTAAAGATGCGATTTTACGTCGTGTATCTTCCTTCGGGTCGACGCCTAATCCGAATCGATGCATACTAAATCCCGCGATAAGCGCAGTAGGTGGTAAATCTGGATTAGTATCATCGGAAGGACACAAAGCGCACACCCTTTCGATGGTGTTTGAGTACATTCGACACGGTTCCAAAACAGGTTCCGATGGTTTCTCGCTATCTATTGTCCAAGGTCGAACGACTCTATACACGGTCAAATCGTCCGGTTCGATGTCAAACACATCCTCTCGACGTAACGCAATTGCATTATCATCATCACCATTCCTCCTAATTTCTACGTGCGTGCTATCTATTCGTATGGCACTCATTGACACACCAAAATCTACCGTGTGTTCAAACGTGACTTCATCGCTCCCGTCCTTCTTCTCTTGCCATTCTGTCCTACACCTCTTCGCAAAACATGCTGTCAAGAGACACTTCGTTCCTTCTTCGTCGAATTCGCAGACCGTTCTCCCTCGTTCCAGACCACCATCTTCGTCATCATCGGTGAGTACGAACGGAAAAGAAGGAGCAGAGGAAGAAGAAGAAAAAGAAGAAGAATAAGAAGAAGAAGACGCGTTCAATCCGCTCCTTTGTCTTCG
>MDTG01032577.1_pt1 | contig 30220 bp, 27 predicted proteins | sample 811421 | NCBI WGS metagenome assembly MDTG01 (sample SAMN05326645, study PRJNA326480) | marine metagenome | isolation source: seawater | place: Pacific Ocean: South East | collected 2011 | reverse complement strand
TAGACCATACTTAAAACCCGTTTCCTGATCGAATTCTTTAAGTAAAACCTCAGCCTCCCTGAGTTTGTTTGTCTGATTAAACTCCATATCTAAAACGATGCTCGGGATGTTTGTGGATTTAGCTTCAAGAGCGGCATAAACTCGATGATGACCATCAACAATCGAATATCTCTCTGGATCTTTGTCTCGGCATAAAATGATCGGAGCTATTGGGTTACCTTCTCGAATGCTTGATACAAGGTATTCAATGAACTTACGGTTCGGTTTAAATTCTTTAAGTAAATCGTCATACCAATTTGATCCAATGGAATTCAAGGGAATGGCCTCAACTCCCAGCCGAAAGTAGGTATTTTCAGATTCGTTATCATTGAATTCCTCCACAACTCTGTCTGGATGGGATTCTCTTGCGTATTCGCTTTCCTCAAGATAAGAATTCAATTCTTTGGAAGCAGCGTTGATACATTTAGCAAACGCGGCGAAGCGACTCCTGTCCATTGCGATTCTAAAATCGCGGTAATGGATATGAATTTCATCTGTTACAAATTCATCCTGTAATTCAACCGCCATCTCACGATCGTAGTAAAAACTTTTGTTGGGTTTTGGTGAATTGGAGAGAAATCTTAGTTGTTGCGCTCGACCACCGCCGACCATGATTGTGGTCGGATACTCCCTTTCACGATAGTGTGGGTTGTTACTCAGAAACGTGCGAACGTCATCGGTCGATTTGTTGAGAATGTCAACATACTCAAAATATTCATCAAGCGAAAATACTGTGCGATATTCACGATGATGGATATGTATATTTTCTGCAAGATCGATAAACATTCTAGAGTGATGTACTTCCCTCTCCGGAAGCTCAATCTTAGCTAATAATTTCTTTACCGACCCCAAATCTTTTTTCCCTTGTTTTAAGTTTTGATATTCTTGAAGAAACTCAAGTAATCGTCAACACAACTTGTTGACGTTATGTAAAACTCATTCAAAAATCTCAATCGTAAATCCTGAATTTCGCGCGAAAACCACCAGTCAACAAGATTACCGTCATGATAGTTAATAAAACTTGCTAGATCACCTCCGTTTTCAAAAGCTATTTTTGCTTCTTTAAAAGCCTCCAAGAATGGTCTGAATGCTTTTGTTGGAGTGAATTTATTCCAATACAGTAATGTGGGCGTATTACTGGCAATGGCTTCTGCGTACGTTGTTGATGGGACGTTAGTGATTAAAAGACTACAATCTTCCAGACGACTCTTGAAGGTCTTTTTCCTTTGGTCGATATAGTTCGGTGGTAGGATACTTTTGAGGCTATCATCAAAGTCCCATCCAAGATTTCCTGTATTAGGCCTCACAGAAATACGCCGTAGAATGTTTTTCTCTATACCTATCAATAATTGTTGGGTTTGCTTTCTGCGCCAGACAGCATCAGCGAATTCGTTCAAACCAATCCACCGAGGATAAATAGGAACCTCGGAGACTGTGAGCAAAATAGTGCTGGCGCGCGCCACATCACTATACTTTCTTGGTTTCACCGCGCTTAACTTAGGCGAGGGAAGTCCTATGAGAGGACGCGACTTGGGCGCTGTCCAACCCCAAGTAAGATAGAAATCCTTACCCTCTATTTCCTCGTCTAATAATGGATGGTGTTCTAGCATTCCGTATGCACCCCCATGCTGTACACCAATAAGCTTAGAATCCCTCAAATGCCTCGACTCGGCAGCGCAAACCTTAAAGGCTTCGTTATAAAACCAATCGGTAGAGCCGCCAAATCCACAGACCCTTCTTGGGTCTAAAAACCCAAAACTTTTTTGCCTTAGATCACCATGCCCGTAGGAAAAGATCCCGGGCAAAAACTGATCGAAAAAATCACTTAAAACATCTTCAAAATTTGTGACTATATTTTCAACTGGATTGCCAGTGGGTAATGTTTTTCTATTTATGAGGGGAGTTTTTTGGGGAAAATCGTAAAAGCCTGGGATAACCCTAAATTTGCTTTTTACTAATAACCTCAAATCGAAACCGACGGATTCTGAAACTCCAGATATAACTATAGGGTCAGATCGTAAAAAGATTGGAAGACGATAAATAAGGTAAAGAATTTTTTTTATGACTTTCTTCGTTATTTTTTTTCTTTCAACCAGACCCAAGGTTTTTTCAAAACCAGCTTTTTCACAAATCTCTTCTGTTTCAAAATTGTTTAAAGGTATGCGCTTCCGCAGAAGAAATGAACATATGACCGCCGAGCCCATAGGCTTTTTCATTCCCATAACCATTGCCCGCGTATCTAAACCTAACTTCCAGTCTCCTCTAGGAAGAACCGGGCAAATAAGGGGTTCTTCGGATTCTCTGGTTGCGATCGCGTCTTCGATGAGCGTCCCAAGAAATAAACAATGTCTCGCAACCTCGTTAAGCCACGGTCCAATAATTATTCTCCAGTAATCATAGCCTCTCTCTATACCACTGGTATGATTCAAAAATTTTATTTTTTTTAAAAGGATTTTTTCTGCGGTATGGCGAGCAGTTTCTGTGATTCTTTTTCGTCTATCGCTGCTAAGGTCGTGCAATGAACAACGAATGTCGTAGCTTTTTTCTTGGGTAATTTGATCCTTTAAATTTAACTCAGATAATGAAAACTCAGATAGATATTGTTTGTCCAGTTTTACATTATCCTTGTCGAAAACCGATGATGTTACAAAATATTTCATCACTCAACGATGGGAACCTTTGGTTTAACCTGAACGCTTTCGTAATGATCCATCTCAATGTAAGAGATGCTATTACCGAATAGTTGGTCTTGTCTTAAGATTTCGACCCAACATCCTATCAATGAACCATTAAACCTATAGAGATTTTCGCGCTCCAGTGAAAGCCCCTCAAATCTCCCCGCATTGAGAAGTTCTAAGCCGAACATACCATGTTTAAACATTGGTTCACGTTCCGGTTGCACTGAAACAACAGAATCAGCATTTTGTGCGATTAGGGTATTTATTGCTTGATCGATATGTGCACCTGTACGACAAATTGCATGACTACTCAGAAACATAACTATGTCGGATCTTATATTTGCGTTCCTTTCGATGAAAGTCGCCGCGGACTTTAAAATATCTTTAGGTCTTAGCGCCTCGTTTTTTCCCGTCATCTCGCGCTGACGAAAGAAAATCTGTTTCGAGGTCCTCTTCTGGATGTCTTTAATTTCTTTAGCAAGCTGAGGGTCATCGGATTCTACGATTACGTTCTGCACGATCAACGAATCTAAAATCGATTTCACCGATATCTCTAAAAGAGACAATTTTTTACGCGGGTTGGAAGGATCGTTTTGTATTAGCATTGACGACTTTTTTATCGGCAAGACAGCGAGACAGTTTAACTCGTAATCACCAAAATGCCTCTCAACCGTGCGCTTAACAATTGTTGCTCTGGCATTCGATAACCTTTTTGAATCTTGACTGAGCGAATTTCCGTGCTGACGATAGTAAAAAACTGCATCTTCGATATTTGCGATTGCCGCCTTGCTTAATATTTTTAACCATAAATCCCAACCGTCTTGAGCATCAACATCTTCGCGGTAACCACCTGAGGACTTCAATAGTTTCGTCGAAACGAGTGAGCAGGCACCATGGGCTGGGATGTTAAATGATATATCTTCGCTACCCAGTTTTAATTTTTGCTCTCTTTTAAGGATTTTTCCTTTTTCGTCAGTTAAGTAGAAGTTTCCATATACCATTCCTGTTTTGGTATCCGATTCGATCTTTGCAACAAGTGCTAGAAGAGCGGTTTCTGTAAACCAATCATCAGCATCGAGACGAATCAAATACTTGCCATTACACGCACGTAAGACCTTATTCGCTACGCGTTGAAGCCCCTCAGGTAGCTTATTTTCGAGCACAAAAACGGGGTTAGATGATGTCGCTCGAAATGCTTTAGCTATCGTAAGAGACTCATCATCAGAACCTTCATCTACGATAAATAATTCCCAATTCGTATACAGCTGTTTTCTTACGCTTTCTAGTGCCTCGGGCAAAAAACGCCCATAATTTCTGCAGGGTATATAAATTGTGACTAATGGGAACTCGGTGTAGTCAATCATTATCAGAGCACTTGGCAAATATATGAACTTGGCTGCTCTCGCGATTTTTATCGATGACTAACTGAAGGTCGTCAACCAATTCGTGGAAATTAGTTAACCAGATATCCGCCATCTTTTCTGTTTCAGTATTTTCATGCAGGGATACAAAGATACTCCGGTAATAGTCCATGATATCAGTCCCAAACCACCACGCACTTATTGCTTCAAATCCAAATTCAGTAAAAAAATGATCAATAGATTTCTTAGTGAATAAGTGAGTATGTCCTTTTGCTAACTGCCGAGGCATGACATTTGGAAATGCCATTTCATTGAAAATGCAGGAACTGAATAATGGCACACAAAAATAAAAATATCTCACTTTTCGATTATGCTTAATGCCCCTTAGGATTTCTCTTAGATTCTGTAGATGCTCGAATCCCCCAATAAACGAAATCACGTCCGCCGATGCTTCGCGAACGAGCCGAGCAGTGTCATCCAGATCTATTTTTGTAATCACATCAGAACCTAACATTTGTTCCGCTATTTCAACTTGGGCCAACCCAACTTCGTAACCCACAACAGATTCAATATCCAGGCTTTTAAGCGCTGAGATAAAATACCCAGCCCCTGCGCCAACATCTAAGTAGGATAATTCAGTTGCTGACTCCCCAACTCGCGACAGGGTTTCAATCATGAATTCAGCCTTCGGCTTATATATTGCGTCACGACGGTTTAAGTAGGCCGCCTCATCGTCACTGGAGTAGTTTTTTGCATAGTCTCCTCCGTCATTAGATGTATACAGGGATTTGCAAAAGTCGCTGGTGTCTTCATGACATCCATTAAGATGGGAGCAGTTAGGACAAATCACGTACGGAATTTGATGTTTCCAGAAAGAGATAGTATTGCCTAGTGATGCGTCACATATCTTACATTTTGTCCTTCTTGGTTGCTGTAAATAAAACGCTGCTGATTCAAGTGTTTCCGTAAGATGAAGATTATTTTCAGAAAAAAAGCTCGTCTTTAAATCTTTTATATCCTCGAAACTTTTTCCGAATTTTTCAAGTAAAAGTTTATTTTCAATTCTACTCAATATTAACACCTCGCTTTATTTTGGAGAGTGGTTCAATGTCGCATGTTGCAACTGCCCCTATTAACGAATCATACTCTCTTGCATCTGTACCAACGTTAGGTCTTAGCACTACTAAATCATCGTCTTCTATTCTGTCTCCCTTTTTAATGGAGTTGGCAGCGTAAACTGCTCTCCGAAACGACGTAACATGACCGCTATCAATCTCACTTTGCTGCGGTACTTTGGTAAATGTGCCGAGTTGTGTTCTGTATGACTCTATCTTATCGATCAGTTCTTTAACCTCCTCTTCAGTTAAAGATACTTTATGGTCTCTAAACGAACGGGTTCCCTTTAATTGTTCATTCGAAAAATGAAATTCTAGAACTTCGGCACCAGCAGTAATAGCGTTAAACAAGGCTACTTTGTCCTGGGTATGATCAGAATATCCTACAGCTAATCCAGTTTTCGCTTTTAATGCTGTCATGATCCTTAAATTAGCATCAGAGTCGGCTATTGGATACATGGATGTGCACTGCATTAAACAGAGATTTTTTCCCGATGTGTATATAGGATTATTATTTTGAATGAACTCCACAGTAGCTAAAATTTCGTCCATAGTCGATAGCCCAGTTGAGCAGATAATCGGCTTGCCCCTTTTTGCGAATTCACGAATAAGTGGCCACGCTGTTAAATCACCAGAACCAATTTTGTAAATATCAATAAAACCATCAACCCAGTCGAGCATCTCCAAATCCCAGATAGATGCCATATACTTAACACCCCGAGAGGTCACATATTCTGCGATGTTGATATGTTCTTCCCGGGATAACTCAAATTTTTTAAAATGTAGATTGCGCTCTGGGTCGACTTTTTTATTGGCGATAGTATCTCCACGATAAAGTTGAAATTTCACGGCGTCCACATCGGCTGCAATTGCATCGTCTACTAACTTCATTGCATCTTTAAATGAGCCCTCGTGATTACCGCCAATTTCTGCAATCAACAGTGGACGATTGTTTTTCCCATTCCAATTATCTTTAAACTTATTATTTTCAAAATGCTTATTTAGGGATTCACTGACTGAGCAGCCCTGATCGATAAATAAACGCTCCATTAGTTTTACGGTCCCATGCAGATCATCAGGATCATCTAATGCAAGATCGAGACCATTCAGTGCGGGATATCTATTATTTTCGATATAGTACCTAGAACCTAGAGTTGGATGGTTATAAAAAAAACTCGTCACATGTTCGAGATCAGACTCAGTAAAACGCTGAATAACATCCTCAAAAAAATTTATACGGATTATTTCAACGCTCATACCCACCGGAAACGTTCTATTAGGAACATTCGTCACTAAGTCATAAAAATTAGTTTTTGTAACCGCTATAGCCTCACTGATCAAATACGGATCACAAAAAATATTATCTCCATTTATTCTTACGGCAAAATCAAGATCTAATGATCTAGCACAACTTAGAAAGCGAGCGGCGACGTTATCCAAGCTTCCGCGGAAGCACTTTATATTAGCCATGCGACAAAAGTATTCAATTTCATCATCTGATTTATCGTCAGATGTGCAAACTACTATATTAATATCCGAGTCTAATATCCTTATACGATCATAAATATGTCCAATAACGCTCCTTCCGCAAATTTGATGCAATACTTTTCCTGGAAACCTTTCGGAACTCATACGACACAGAATTAGAATCCCGATCTTCATGAGCGAATGCCAATCCTCTTAGCTGGAACACCGCCAACTATTGTATTGTTTTGCACATCCCGAGTTACAACAGATCCTGCGCCTATTACAGCGCCGTCTCCGATGGATACACCCTTCAAAATGACAGAATGCGCTCCAATCCAAACATCATTTCCTACAAATACTGGGTCTGTTACTTGGTTCTGTAAATTCATAGGCTCACCTATGCCTGTCCCATGTTCGCTATCGACGATGTAGACAAAAGATGACACCATGCAATCCTTTCCAATTACAATTCGCTCAGAAGCATAGACGAAAGTGTGAAAACCAATAGTAGAGCGGGATCCAACGCTTATGCTAGCGTTAGAATTACATGCGCAAAGATGGGCGTTACTTTTCACGACTACATCATCGTCGAGAGTAACGTTCTCTGGCCATCGCTCAATTTTTACTGACGAAAAAAATGAAACTCTGCGGCCAACTTTTACTCCTCTCACTCGGAAAAACGTGTTCCGAACGAGCCTCGGCAGAATATGTGGTAAATTTTTTCTTAGTTGATCGTTGGACACGGTTTTCATAAGTATTTTATCGTCAAATCGTAATCAAGCACCCTCTAACGACATCTTTACACTTCCAAACCTAAAAATCTCAATTTCAAGCACAAAAGTTCAGCGAAGCGCTTCGTTTAGTTGCTGTTTAAAACACAGATTGTTTACATCTAAAGGTAGTATCGCATCTGAGTATCTCTGACGAAACCCAGACCAGTCCGCTTCTGAAAATCCAATGAATCGTGATAACCGTGGGCAAAGTAGATCTGGATCGATGTCATCCGTCCAAAACTCGCCAGAGTTTCCAAACTTCCGATATCCGAAAACGGTGTCTCTGCCGAAACAACGCTGAACACTCCAAAAGAAAACCGCACGTCCGCGACTGAGCATTTCATGCCCCAAGGTCGAGCCGTGCGTAACGATATATCTGGCTTGATCCAGATATTGGTACGTGTCCAACTCAGAGGTACGGTAAATATAATTAATATGTCCAAACCCCAGATACTTCAGATAGTCCCTCTCCATATCCGCTGACTGCTCGTCTTTCGCTCTCCCGAATATTACGAATTCCAAAAGATTGGATTTACAGAATTCGTGGAGCGTCTTGATAGCAAGAGTGTTTTTGCCATAAATTTCTTGGTATGAGATATTTTCGCCGGTTTCATTTTGGTACCTTGAAAACTGCTGAGATGCATTTCGATAGTTATGTTTCTTGTACTGGAGTAGAAAAACTAACTTTTTTTCGGGAATCTCTTTACTCACCTCTATATGGTTGCTCTTAATAGATCCACATACGTGGATATGTTTCGCTTTTAGACCATTTTCGGAATACCAATCTTTTTCAGCTCTGGTCATTATAAAAATATGATCTACCTCAAATTTCCTCTGTTTGAGAAAAAAAAATTCTCTAGCTTTCAAATCGGTTGTCCCTCGTAAACCATTTTGAAACAGAAAAACCTTCTTCTCTGGATAATAATTTTTAATACACCAGTAATTTTTATTATTGTCTACCGCAGTAAGAATAATAGATGGATTAACGCTATCAATGATAGACAAGAGATAAAGCTCTTTGAGATTATTAATGGAAGGTACATTTCGAAGTAATTTTTTTGAAATTATTTTCAACAACGGTAAAATATAAATTGTCAAGCGATGCATATTTACGAAAAATATTTCGCAGGGATCTAGGTTCATTTTTTTTACGAAAGTGGCACTATGAAGTTCATCAAGTACTAAGATTCTAAAATTCCCGCATCCCCATTTAATGTTAACAATTTTCATTTCTCTAGAGTCGCAATGATCTCAGTATCAATGTGATCTAAGCGCGAAACAGTCACCGTAGACTCAAGGTCCTCAACTGTATCTAACTCAATCCATAGCTGTTCGGTTTTAACCGCAGCGACGTCATATCCTCGGTTTATGATCTCTTGTATCAGATCGGTAAAATAGGCTGCTTCGAACGGTTTTCCGTTTACAAAACCAATATGATAGCAATCCTGTAACGTAGTCTTTAGCACTATCGAGCCACGCGGGCTCAAGTAAGTCAGACCGATATACTGCCCCTGAATCTCATCTAAAGAAAGGGGCTTTGCACCCAACTGGGTTATAAAATTTTTATCATTAATTCTCATGGTTTCTAGATCTTCGAGCGGATTATCTATTCTCTTGGACCAATACTCTTTCCAATTCAGATCCACAACAGTCGCGATATCAGCCCCACAATTATTTAAGCTTCTTAGTATTGTGGGGGAATACGCGATGTCGCCATAAGAAATTATTAGCCGGCCCCTTAGATATTTTCTCGCACAATACAGCGTTGAGACCATATTGGTGGTGCTGAATTGAGGGTTTTTTATCATGCGCACGTTCAATTGCTTTAATTGATTACTCTGCCAGCCCACAACTAAGATCACCTCATACCCAAGATTCTCCAAGATTGATAACTGGCGGTGTATCAGCGGAGCACCGTTTATGGAAACTAGACATTTGGGTATATCTTCAGTGTGAGGTCGCAAACGCTTCCCCTCGCCTGCGGCTAGTATGATCGTCCTCATGAATGTGGCGAATGCGAAATCAGCGAGTAAAAACGATCCAGCTCTAACTGCCGGAAGACAGACTCACGTTCAGGGTGCCACATCCAAGCTTCCCAGGGGAGTATATTGTGCTTGATCGCCTCGATTGCACCTTTCTCATCGGACGCAAGTACCGAAAATCCAGGAGGGCACGCTTCGATACAAAAACGATGAAAGCTATTTACCTCAGTCTCTAAATCACCATAGATCTGATGCCGCGTTCCCACATGACTACTCAATTCTTCGACTCCAACCCCAAAAAATAAGGCCATAAGTTGCATGCCGCGACAGATCCCTAGGACAGCAATTTCCAACTCTTTAGCTGCCTCTAATAAATGCAATTCTGTACTGTCTCTATCCGGGGCGTCACCAAGATCATTGCCACCGGATAAAACCAATGCATCGATTTTTAGATTTTTCAGCCACTGATTTGCTTCACTATCTGACTTTATATTATTTGGCACCAAGAGTGGAATCCCTCCCATCGACTGCACCCAAAGCAACAAGCGTTGGTCAATCGAATCCCGCTTTTCCCCGCCTTCCCGGCAAACGTCAACCCGCATCGTGATGCCAACCCGAGTTATCGGAACCTTTACCTTATCCATCTGAACACTTCATGATTGCGAGGTGCTTCAACACGGGATGGATGACGTAATAGGTCTTTCCATTTTTGCTATCTTGTTCTTCACAATTAATTTCGTCGGGCCAACCATCGATAACCTGATTCAGGCTACTTACCAGAACTCTTGATCTGGCTGCAGAATCGTAGAAATGGTCCATTTTTTCTACCCTCGAGGGCAGTCGAAAATACTGTCTATCTATTATGGGCCCTTGATCAATATCCCGCTCCAGAAAAATCGAAGATGCTCCAATCTGCCGCTCTTTTAGTATGCTGTAATAATTGGTAGTACTACCGCGAAAGTAAGGCAAAAACCCTCCATGAACGTGGAGAAAAAATTTACCCAAAGATAAGATTGGGGCTCTCAAAATAGAACCGCCGTACCCAGAATAAACAAACAATTCCATTTCCGATTTTGAAAAATAATCCACCACTGCTGGATCATTAATATCCGAATTGGGGAGTGAAACATAATGATAACTAAACGAGTCAAGTAAATCTGTTAGGCCAACCCTTAAGTCAACTTTTGCTTCTGGCCATTCAGGATCGTCCAGTAAACATTCATCATCTCGACCAACCATCCCCGCAGCACCCTCAACACTTGAAGGGATTAGAATGACCAAAGAAGGTCTTAGATTTCCCAAACGTAGCGCGTTTAGATATATTCTCGAGCGGGAGGTATCTGCCGCAATGAAGCCAAACTCTAGCATGTATTTACGTTCAATCTTTCGACCAGATTCACCTCACTCAAAACCAACACCTCAAAGATACCAAACTCAGCATGATCAAGCTTTGTCCGAGGCTTAATAGAGATGATAATGTCTACTATTTTAAGTAGGGTGCTAAGATGTTGAAGATCTTCAGTTTTAATATATGAATACGCCAGCACCAAACCCATAAGGAGATACAGCATATATTCTCGGTCACTACCACTCCCTGATTTTATCGTGCTCTCATAATAAGGATATATTTTTTTTGATACCTCGAATCTGTGTATTAAAAGATCCAAGTTACGCATCGCTTTTTCTTTATCACCTCGTAAAAATGACTTCGCTATGTTTAATAGAAAATGCTTTGTAGATAGTAATCCCACATCATTTTCTAATTCAGACTCACAATCAGTTTCTAAAGCATTCTCCAGCTCGTTCACTACCCTAGATTCAATATTCTCAATTGATACTGCTTGAAACGAAGAAGAATTTAAGCAAGTTAAACGATTCTCAAAATAGGCGTCTATAAAATCTTCGCCCCCAAATTTTGAGTACATATAATCCTGTCTTTCATCGATGAGATCTGTTCTATTGTACTGATACTTCATTTTACTTGGTTATTCAGCTGTTGAAATATAAGAGACGCATTTAACAAGAAATCATCAAGGGTACTGTCATTTTTAATTAATAAATCTGGCATTTCAGGTCTTATAAATTCAAGATCAAGCCCAGCGACGTTCCGTATTTTACCCTCGTTGAATTGTCGATACAGACCTTTTGAATCACGTCGGATTAGGTCCTTGATAGGACTATCAATAAATACTTCATAGTAATTTATCAAATTTTCTCTACACCAGTTCCGTGACTCAGGGAATATAGACAAAATGGCACACACAACATTTATCCCTTGCTGCTCTAGAAATTGTGATAGACGACAAATACGATCAGCATTACATTTGCGACCCTCGAGCGAATGGTCGAGATCGTCTTGGAAGAGTTCCCTGATTTTATCGCCATCAAGCAATACAGTCGGGTGTCGCGATTCTCTTGCGAGTCTAACGACCTCTTCTGCCAACGTTGTCTTACCACAACCAGATAATCCGATGAGCCAAATTACCATGATAATGCTCCGTGAGTCGGCCTCAGGACTCCGTGCTCACAATCGATCTCTAATTCCTCTAACTGCCTCAAGATCTCGTAACGTTGCTCTCCACAACCGATGGCTGCAGGTATATTAAACTCAGCGCATCTTATTGCCATATGTGAGTTAACGCCTCCATATTTCGTGATTAAGCCTGAGATACCGTGCGCAAAAATCCAATCAAATCCTGGGTCAGCATTTTCGATAAGTACAATTTTACCCGATATGTCTCTTTGAAGACTGTCGTTAGTCAGAAGAACTACTTCAGCTTGGGCACTATTATTTGTAACAAAGTTGGGCTGACTGACCTGAAAGGGGATGACGTACGCTCCCTGAGTATCGTGCAATATCATAGGTAGCCTGATCGCCGCATTTAATTCGTACTCCATCGATCTGTTGTGATATATCTTTGTTAGCTCGTCCTTTTTGGAAATCAACTCTCGATTACCCAAAATAACTTCTTCGATCCGCAAAAACGACAATATTTCTCTCGAAAGACCTATCGAGGCTCCTTGATTTGCGATCAACTCAAGCATATCGCTTACCGATTTCGTAAACACAAACTTAGAATATTCGCGCGCCCTGATGGCTGCAGCACAATAATTCAACAACGAATCTGAATTGAGATCGGCCCAGCCAATATTTTCCAATGCAAGATCAATTTTCTTGAGAGAACCATCGCTAAATGCGCGAATAGGCTCGCGGTCAACATGTACGACTGACAACTTTTTTTTCTGAGTGAAGAAATTTTCAAGTTGATCGTATCTCAGAGACAAAATATCGTACGTTCCGGGTCTTAAATGCCCATATGTTTCAAAAAAATCAGCATTTTTCAGACTTCCTTCCGAAACCTTAGACATATCCGCCACTAATTCTGAAGCAACCGTAATAATGCTTGATTGGAAATTTTGTATTTCAGTAGCTGTGCCTAAATTCTCTCTTCGCAGAGACGCCAGCATAGTTGAAGCAATAAACGCGTGCCGAGCTAATATCGCGAATGGTACCGTTCCATACTCAATTATCTCAGATACAAATTTATTTAGATCTTCCAGAGAAAGGTTTTTTATATCCCGCAGATCATTGTGTGACTTAAGAATTTGAATTTTTTTTAGTGCGTTCTCGATCGAACCCTCACCAAAACCATCAATTAAGTTCTTAGTTAGTGCCCTCAGATACTTTTTGAAGATAACTTTTTCATCAGTCGACAGAGCCTGTCCTATAAGCTCGTCTAGTCGGGTATCGATATCGAAAGTAAAAGCTGTTACAGCAATGTCGAACTCTACCTTATCGTGCTTCTCCGGTTTTTTGATTAGTTCGGAAATCCAATGGTCAATGAGAGTCTCACAGATATCGTTCGGCAAACCTTGCGGCAAGAAAGAGTTAAAGCTCAGCCTTACATCAATGAATGGCTGACCTGTAAAGATACTCATCAAACTCTGGGCTTGGGGCACCGAATACCCCATCATGTTTCGCGCCCTACTCCATACCTTTTCGGTTATTAATTGCTCGTACAATGAAATAGCGAGGGGTCGAGGAACTCTTCCCAGCAATTCTGCCGGGTTCCAATCTGGCATCTGACCGAACACAGTAGTTTCGCCAAAAACACCCGGAGTTCGGGAAAATCTCTGCTCTAGATCAGCGGATAGATCGCCAAGCTTTTCTCGCAATCTTGAATCAAAACCGTCCGGAAATTCAGCACAACCAATGATAGGCCTCACTTGGAGGATATAGATCAAATCTTGAGTATCAGATGCAAACTCAATATCCAAGTCTGATCGGTTAAGTTTTGTCTCTAGCTCAATAATCGCGGCTAACAAATTCTGAAAACGTCTAGACCTTAGAGAACTAACTGAGTCTTTATACACATATAAGGTTCGGTTCGAATATTCGCCCTCTCCTGCGGTAACAGTATCGGTCCTTCCAGTTACATCGTCATAATTTATAACGTAGTACGGGGATCCTGTCTTAACCTCACAAGTAAACACCACTCCGCTCATAGATACGTTATCGATCATGTCTTGAATTAAAATCTCTTGTCCAAGCAAATAATCTGACGTTATTTTTTTTCTGTACCCTTCTATAACTTGATCAACGGCGTCGGTAATAGCGACCTGGTCTTTTGGGTGCACATTTAAGATAGAGTCAAATTCTCCAGCACCAGAACTTATCTGATTATCTTCGAAGGTCGTCGATGATCGAACAACTATAAAATTTCTAAAATGCCTATCAATGAAGTAAAGACAACCCGCACGATCCTCCGTCCAGTCCTTTACCGAAAAAACGTAAAGGTTAGGAATAACTGCACAATCTAATCGATTTTGGAGGTGTTCTAATGTTTGGGCCTTTGTCTTGAAGGTATATGGTTCGTCTAGTTGCATTCGACCTCTAAGAAATTCCTACACCAATCCGTAGCGGTTAAGTCTGTATCTTTCACTTAAGTCCATAAGTCGAACAAATATATCTGGTCTAAGACTACTCTCAAACTCTGCAATTTTCTCTATCTGTTGTGTAGCCACAATCTGTCTGGGAAATCTAGCTTGCGACGTCTTTTCAATCGTGGACGCTGTTGGCTCAACATCTAGAAATTTGCAAATCTTCTCAATCACAAATCTCGGCTCTACGCACAAATCCTCGAAAAATATATGTTGGATTTTATTTTTTTCTTGAAATGCAGAATAGGAATTAATAGCACGCTGGAGTAGGTCCGTTGCAATAACCACACAAGACTCCATAGAATTCAAGCCATTTAAATCATAATCCCTATTCTGACAGTACCACGGTAAATTTTGTCCTTCAGAACCTGTTACCAGCAATGTAAAGACAGAAGGATCCGAATTCATAAAACGATCTCCCCAACCCCGAGTCCACCAAGAAAAAATATTATCTATTGGATCCCTCCATAGAGAAAGCATCTTAAAATTCAAATCCAATACATCTAACAGCTGCACATTCACTAAAAAATCATGAGTTTGAAATGGAATATAATTTTTTTGCATCCGGCACTCATCTATAACTGCCGGACCGTCCTCTTTGACTAATCGAGAATAGTAAATATCTGGATCTTTATAATTCTGTATTCCAGTCTGATCTCCATGCCTGAAGTTTACATTCCGCCCTAAAGTTAAATTGTAACTGAGTTCATTCAAATATATTCTGGTTACAGATTTTGCATAATCTGTGTCTAGTTTCTGAAGAAATAAGCCTGGAACGACAAGTTCAAGTATTGTTGAAAACTGAATATGCTCCATATTCGTTAATGACGGCAGTATTCCGCTGAGCGACGATTTACCGCAACGAGTGATGCCATCTATAAATACCAGAGGGAAGCTGATGTCTTCCTGTAACGCGGTTGAAAACGAAGTTGGACTTGGGCCGTTACCAAACACTGAAACCTCCGTCCACGGTAAGGGTTTGGCCAGTGATGTATGACGACATCGGGGTGCATAGAAAAATGATTGCCCAGATGAGGTCATCCTCTGAGGCCATCCGCTTTAGCGGTGTTCGGTCAATATACCGTCTAACAAACGCGTCATCTTGGTCACGAAAAATACCCCCCGGCGCGATTGCGTTAACGCGGATCGAAGGCGATAAAACCGTCGCTAGTGAACGAGTCAATTGTGTCAAGCCAGCCTTGCTGACACCATACGCAACCGGGTTACTCATTTCTGTGCCCTCGTACAGCCTCAAATCTGGGCCCAGATGAGCATAAATTGAAGTAATGTTCACTATGGTCCCGATTTGTGAAGCAGATAACAAGGGAGAAAGTGCTTGGCTGAGGTGGAATGGGGCTGTGAGATTTACCTCGATTGCTCGCCGCCAAGCTGACAATGACTGCTCATCGAATGCCTCCGACCAGCCCTCTAAATTCGAGTCCCCCACAAAAGCTGCATTGTTAATAAGACTGTCTAATCTTCCTATTGATTGCGATATGTAACTTATCAGCGAATTTCTCTGCTCTTCCTTCTCTAAATCACAACAATAGTAGTCGATTTCGCTCTTATTGCCCGACCGACTAACCGGAACATTTGGCCCCAACGACTCCTGTTTATCCACAATCAAAACATTTGCATTTACCCTTGTAAGAGCTGCAATGAGTGATGTCCCTAGGTGACCATTACCACCCGTAATCACGATCCATTGGTCGGTTAGGTCCGGTAACTCAGGGCGGGGACTCATTTTGATCTTCTCGACAATAAAAATTCAGCGTATTCGAAGTCATCGATATCATCAATATCAACCGATCGATCCCTCGGGACTTCAACAGGTCTGACGAGTCCCTCAAATAGATGCTCACACGTCATGACGTATTTCGGATCGGCGACATATGCGATCGTAGTCACGTCAAATACTCGTGGAGCCACTTGCCTCTGCGAGTAACCTCCAGACTCAAAACCGCAAACCAATTTCAATTGATCATTGGCATCCATCTCCATCATATTAAAGTACGGATTCCGCTTTGAAGGCGTCACCGTAACAACTAAATCACACGATTTTTCCGCGAACAACCTTACCGCTCGACAAATATCCTTCGGCGATCGTAAAGGCGAAGTCGTTGGAACAGAAAGCAATGCCGACGGATAACAACCCTCATCCTTCGCTAGAAATTCCAATGCATGACGCCAAGATAAAATTTCTGGGCTGTCATCAGACGCCAAAGAAGCAGGTCTGATAAAGGGCGTCTCGGCACCAAAAGAGTTCGCAATAGTAGCTATCTGTTCATCATCGGTCGACACTAATACACGTCTCGCGACCCCTGAGGTAATAGTTTGCTCTATCGCCCAACCTATGAGAGGCTTTCCTGCAAGATCTTTCAGGTTTTTCCCGGGAATGCCCCTCGAGCCACCTCGAGCAAAAATGACAGCTACCGTATCCAGCTTCTCGCTTTCTTCTTTCACACTCAGACCATCATCCGAACACCACTCGCCTTGGCCGATTTTCTGGCTGCGTCGATCACCTCTAAAACACGGACACTAGTGTGAAAGCTATCCCACGAATACTCTCCGTGCTCTATTCGATCCACAAAATTGCAAAGTTGTAGCCGATAGGCGTCACTTTTATCAAATTCAGGGAAATTCTCCAGATTGGATTGTTCATGCTGCGAAAACAAGGTCACTTCCTGTCTCATTAGATCGCAATATACTGTACCCGCGGTCCCTACAACCGTGTAATTTCTGGTCGCCCTGTGGCTAGTCACGTCCATTGTCAGGGATACCACTATTTCCCTATCACTCGTAGCACACCTAACACCCAAAACCAAGCAAGCCAGATCCTCAACATCGACAACTAAGTCACTGGTTTTTCCTTCCCATGCCTGAACCCATTCTATTTGTCCTAGGATCCACTCTACTGAATCAATCTCATGGCTTAATTCAAGCAGCACCCCTCCTCCGAGAGCTCTGATGCCAGTCACTGATTCTAAAGAGTCTCTCTGATTTCTCCAATTTGGAAGGAATTGACCCACCTGGAAAAAAGCGGAGGTCACGATCCCTATTTTACCGGCTTTTATGGATTCCCGAAAAACACGCACCGACTCAATAAAGCGGAGATTGTATCCGACTTGAATCACAAGTTGTCTTTGCCTGTGTCTCTCAAAAAACCGGTAGCAGCGCTCTAGATCAATATCAACAGGCTTTTCTATCAGAATATGACATCCCATTTCGGCAAGAATGTCTGCGGTTTTTAAATGAAGAGGTGCCTCATTGGCTACGATCGCAATCTGTGGTTGAAATTCCGAAACACGCTCTAGGGATGCTGTAAATTCTTCCGAGTCCGAGGCTACTAACTCTCCCGCACGTCTCGAATAGACCAATATTCCTGCTTTGGGCATCACGCGTTGGACTATGGCTACGTGGCGCGAGCCTGCACTCCCTAGCCCCCAAATTAAAATTCTCTCTAAACCAAACACGGTATCTGCGTCACAGCGCTACAGATGAGAGAGACGGCCACTTGGCAAGGTTTATTCCACAAGCGATGGAATGAGTCCTCGCATCCCTCAACCCGTCTCCAACGAAGTTCAATAAATTGGCCGTAGCAACAGCATCGACCAAATCATGTCTTAGCCCTTTAACAAAATGATCTCGATTGCCTATCCCACCGCCTAATATAATCGGTATCGGCCACTCCTTTGGTAGAAGATTCAACATCTCAAAATCTAACCCCGTGCCTGTGCCATCTCTGTCGATTGAGTTCAAATAGAGTTCACCAATACCTACTTCAGCCAAATATGAAAAGGCATCTGTAATTGAAATTTCCGTTTTTTCAGATCCATTACCTATGAAAATGTCGTAACGATCCTCTGCTGTATGTCGTTTTAAATCAAGGCAACCTAAAATACTCTGTGAACCAAATTCTTCAGCCAGATCGCTAACCATGGTGGTAGTCTCGTCCAGCAGACAAGAGTTAATGACAACCTTATCGGCTCCACTCCGAAAAAGCTCTCTCGCTTGATCTACTGAGTAAATGCCTCCCCCTACACTTATAGGGATAAAACATTCTTTAGAAATCGCTTGTAGTACGCTCACTATTGACTCTAAAGACCGCGTTTTTCGGCTAACATCTAGAATGATCAGCTCATCAATGAAAAAGCTGACCTTCGCAAAGTTATACTGTTTTTTCAGCCAATGCAGATCGCCAATCTTTTGCAATCTAAAATTTCGACTGAGTACAAAATAACCTTCTCCATCATATAACAGGGTAAAAATAATCCTCTTTTTTACCATCTATTTACGCTCTTAAAAAATTTAACAGAACCCTTAAGCCATTAGTCTGACTTTTTTCAGGATGGAATTGCGCACCAAAAATATTTTTGCTCCGATAAGCAGAGATAAATTCATCACCATAATATGACGTCGCAACGAAATCTGTTTCATTTCGTAATTTGGTCATTCGATAAGAATGACAAAAATAAAAATCCGCATTCTTCTCAACTCCTTCAAAAAAAATATCTTTTGAGTTGCAATGAACTTCGTTAAATCCCACATGCGGTACTTTCAATTCTTTCCGTTTTTCGTGGTTAAACCGCTCAACACGCGCATCAATTAAACACAAACCATCTGAATAGCCAGCTTCTGAGCTTGACTTAGCCAATAACTGAAATCCCAGACAAATACCTAATAACTTTTTATTTTGACTTTGGACAGACGTAATTAGAGGCTCCGCGAGTTGCCTTTGATATAATTGGTCCATCGCATATTTAAACGAACCAACACCGGGCAGAATAAATGATTCAAATTGCTCAAAATCTTCTGGAGTAGTTATAAGCTCAGCTTCTGCTCCAAGAAACTCAAAGGCCGACAACACAGAGTGAAGATTTCCGCAGCCGTAATCAACTATTCCTATTGGTCCAAACACGTTATTTGATTTCAAATTTCGGAGTCCACCTGTCGCCGACTTTCTCAAAAATTGTCTCGTTGGCCCATCGATCTAGTACGTCGGAGAACTCCGCAAGATCCATGTCAAAATACTTCAAGTAAAGAACAATAAAATCTTCAGGATACTCACCATCATACAGCCTCACCAGGTTCAGTGCTTGAGATCGGTCCATTGCACCCCTCCGAATTTCTATAGAGGCATCCTGGTTCGCTCTCCCAAAACCGAATTTGAGATACATCAGATAAGCGTGCAATGCATATAACGCCTGATCATTTTGAGCGAAATTGGTAAATGTTCCGGCATTTGTACTATCTGCCTCTTTTAAGCCGCAGTGTTCTTTCGCTACTAAATAATTACGGTACGGATCCCAGTTCTCAAAATAAGACCAGTGAGTAATATCGATTGGTGTTTCGCTCAATTCTTGTTCACTTGGGAACTGAAAAAACGCTAGATCTCTGGCGGAGAGTTTGGCGCTATTTAAAACGGCTTGGTACCCGTCCTCCAAATAGATTTTTTGCATATAGGAGACATCAAAAATTGGATCTTTTTCTGTCTCAGTGGAGCCACCGTATTCTACCTCGCCGTCTTCTCCGTAAAAGATCAAACCAATCTTCATTGCGTGGGCCATTTGAACAGGTACGGTCAATATAGCTGTCAACCATCCATAATACGGAAACCCTTTATTAATAAATCCATGCTTGTTAAGGGTTTTCATAGCACCGGCACATGGATTTACAGAAATATGGTTATACCCACTTTCAATAAATGACTTGAGATTGCTTTCACCAAGCTCAAGTGAAAGTGGGGGTGTCACAGTCAAACATAATGGATTCATCCCAAACTCATGTTTTAACTTATATGCAACGTAAGAGCCGTCCTTACCGCCACTTACTGGAACCAAACAATCAAATGGTTTACCCCGCCCACGATGCTTCCCAAGCAATGCTTCCAATTCAGAAAGGCGCGCATCCCAATCTAGCGACTTCTTTTTTTCCATCCATCGGCATGCATTACACCAGCCCCGATTATCAAAGGTTATCCGCGGTCGCGTCGACATTGCCAAGCAATTAGAGCACCATTTAGTTTCAGCAGTCGTATTCACTAATATGTCTCTTAATAATCTAAATTTTTAAATGTCGGAGGGTATTGACAATATTTACCGCCGTAGCGAGGTCATCTGGCCTTCCGATATCAAGCCAATGCTCATGCATCGCGTACACCTTGACCTTTTCGCCAGCAACTTTGATCTTCATTAATAATTCAGGAGCACTGCAGGAACTCGACTCATTCAAGAAATTCAGGGAGAGAGGATCAAGAACATAAATTCCTGCGTTTACATAACAGCGGTGCATGGGTTTTTCATCAAACTCTACCAAATCAACACCCTCCGTCGTCACAACGCCGAAAGGATTTTGCCACTCGTGTTCTCTGACCGCCAACGTCGCAAACGCCCCAGATTTTGAATGAAAATCAAGTAGTGCCGAGTAATCGATTGACGTCAGAATATCCCCATTAGTAACAACAATAGGTAAGTCTCCGGGCTCAGAAAGAAGAGATAGAGCGCCAGCCGTCCCCAGAGGCTCGCTTTCGGTCAGATATTCGATATTGACACCGAATTGCGAACCATCTTCAAAGTATTCTCTAACTATATGACCAAGATAATTTAGAGAAATGACAAAGTTTAGGAATCCGCTGTCCCTCGCTGACAAAATAATATGCTCAAGGATGGGGGCGTCAGCAATTTTCAGCATCGGTTTTGGGCAATCATTTGTCAAAGGTCTGAGACGAGAACCCAAACCCCCTGCCATAATTACCATCTTATTATCTATCTGATTAGGTGTATCTAAGTCGTCCCAAATATGGACACAACTTACCCTGTCGTCAGCGTCAAGTTCTGGAATTTGATGTATTTTACTAGTGGCCATTAGTGCGCGAATCTGAGAAGGAAATGAAGCAGCCTTCACAAAAATTGGGCTTTTATTCGCAATAGCCATGGCACATTGATCCATATCTAAGCCGTTAAGTAGGCCTCGCCGGATATCGCCATCACAAATTGTCCCAACCAAACGATTTCTATCATCAACGACCAAGACGATCTTTAGACATGACTCATTCAGACTCTTCGCGGCGTCACGAATCTTTGATGAGGTGCTTACTGCAACCATAGACGCGGGGACTTGCTTAAGCATAACAAATACTACCGATTGTGGTTCCTACCGTTAAGTCGCCCAGAAAGACAGGTGGGGGACATTTATTTAGTGATGCGATCAAGATCAAAAAATTTCTTTTGAGTAATTTTTTTTAACGGGAAGCGCTCTAGAATCTCCGTAATTTTCGCACTAGTCTGATCATATTCGTGTAGGTTATCAGCTATGCAAATTGAAGATCTAAAGTCGTTAGATAGTACTCTTTTCAATGCTTCATCTATTTCATCGGACACAGGGCCGCAACTGATTACCGAATCAGACATTTCTCTACCATCCTGCCTTTCACCAATATTTATGGAGCCTACACCTAAACTCGGAGCTTCAATAATACCGCTAGATGAATTTCCTAGGACGCAATCCACCTGCTTAAGCATCGAAAAATAGTTAGTCGCGCCCAATGATTCAAAGAAATAACGTCGTTGATCTTTCTCAACAAAATCAATAATCCTCGCTCTCAGTAGCTTACCCTCCGGGTCAACATTAGGAGAGGTGAAAATTAAACAAGCGTCAGGAATTTTCGAAACAGAATGCAACAATTCATTTAATGCAGTAATACTTGGCACCGTACCTAACGTCACAGGATGAAATGTGATCAAAATATTTATTTTTTGGAACTTCATTTGAAGTTTTTTTTCTAAAGCTTCCCTACTTACTAGGACGGTGTTTTTTATATTTTCAACTCCTAATGAACCAAAATTAAAAACGGTATCAGGGTTCTCACCGAGCTGTATGACCCGTTCTCGATACTTCTCTGTAGATACAAAGTGCAGGTGTGACATCTTGGTGACACTGTGACGGATCGCATCGTCGAAGGCACCAATGGTTACTTCGCCACCATGAATATGACCCACTGGAATACCAAATAATAGACAAGCAGTAACAGCAGCTAGGATCTCGTAACGGTCACCCAGTACTACGACCAAATCTGGTGACAAAATATGCAATAGGTCAGCAAAACCAATCATCCCAATACCGAGAGACTTAGTGACGGCGACAGCCTTATCTGAACCGATAACACAATCAATCCTTTCTATATCAGTAATCCCCGAGGCATTTAAATCATCCCATATCTGACATTCATCGGTTATCAAATGAGCACCAGTGAGCACTACTTTAAGGGAAATTTTTTTGGACTGATTCAACTTCAAAATGATGGGCTTAAGAAGCCAATAATCGGCTCTTGATCCACTGACTACACAAATCTTTCTCATACTTGTATGGGTTCGTTTTTACGGAAATTTCTATTGGCCTTCAAGCCTAAGACTGAATTGATTTTCATCGGAGAGATACCAGTTCCCGGTCGTTTTACTGCAATATTCTCAGAGCTAAAAGTATCACCCTCTGATATATCTACAGCTGCCACAAGAGACTTTCTGACTAATAATCTATTGTCGCGCTCGCTGTTTGTTACTCGCTTAACGCCATCACCTAGGGCAACTTCAGCTTCTCGAATTCCCCGTACGTACTTTTTAAATTCTGTTGGTTCCATACTCGCTTTGTGATCTGGTCCGGCCTGCGAACTGTTAAGTGTTATATGTTTTTCAATTACGGATGCCCCTAAAGAAACAGCTGCGATACTTGCCATAGATCCGAGGGTATGATCAGAATATCCTACCTTAACGCAAAGCTCCTTTTCGATAGATTGCATCGCTCTGAGATTGGCATCTTTTAGTTCCGTAGGATATTGAGTATTACAATGCAAAACGATGATATTTTTCTTGTCAGTGCCCGCTGAAACTAAAACTTCAACAGCATCACCAATTTCATCCATCGTAGACATTCCAGTAGAAAGAAAAATTTCAGCATTAAATGAGCCTAGGAGTTTCAAATAGGGATAATTCGTAATCTCCCCAGACGGCACCTTGAAGCTTTTAAGACCCTGATTCCTCAAAAAATTCAAGCTAACTAAATCGAAAGCCGAAGACAGATATCCGATGTCTTTTTCTAAACAAAATTCCTTTAAAAACGCATGATCTTCGTTTGAAAGTTCGTACTCTTTCAACATCGCTAATTGTGAATCGAAAGTTACGGTGGATTCTTTCTGATAGGTAGCTAAATCAGCCTGCGGACTCGCTAGCAGGTCTGCTTGAAAACTTTGAAACTTCACATAATCTGCACCAGCCATCGAAGCAACTTCAACTAAGCGTTGTGCTTGCTCAATTGAACCATTGTGATTGATTCCTACCTCAGCAATCACCAGCACGCTATTGCTCATCATGAATCCCAAAAACTGTATCTTCCGGCAAGCTGTTCCGCACGAATTGACCTGCTGGAATAACGGTATTTTTCCCGATAGTCACACCTTGTTTAATGATCGTCCCGCTACCGATAAAACAGTTTGAACCAATGGTCACATTTCCATTAATTCGAGCCCCTGTCGAAACATGTACATTGTCACCAATGACCACATCATGCTCAACCAACGCCATGCTGTTGATAATACAGTTTGCCCCGATCATAGCTCCGCTATTCACCACTGCCATGTGCATGATTATAGTTCCCTCGCCGATAGATGAACGGTTTGATGTATACGCAAACATCGAAACTATTGTTGGAAAGACAGCTCCAGCATCCAACGCTCTCCGGAACAAAGACGCTCGTAGCTGTCCTTTCCCCAATTGGCCAATAGCGATCAGAATATTCCCACATTCGGAAACAATTTTTTTTAAATCGTCATCTGTTCCCAAGATTGGATATTGTTCGGATGTTTTTTGGCTCGCAATCCAACTTTTTGGAACGACAACCCCCAAAATACGGTACTGATTAGAGGCCTCAATCACATCAATGCAGGATTTGCAGTGGCCCCCTGATCCTATTAATGCAATTGTTTCCATTTCAAACTTACGCCACTTGGTAGATTAATAATCCGTTTCCCTAGAGACTCAACTACTTTTAAATTGCCAAACGGCGTATCCTTATACATTGGCAATTGGTGCAATAGTTCCCAACTCGGACGGGTCATTATTCCATTGGCATTTGTCAATCCGAGCACTTCATCTCTGTAGCTGTCTAAATTATCGCCCAGTACCAGCGTCTGGAGCCAATAATTGCTCTTAGATTTCTTTGACTCTTCAAGCATAGTTAACTCCCCAAACTCTTTGAAAATCTCGAGATACCTCTCTGTATGTCTTCGCTTGATCTCGACAAATACGGACAACTGGTCAAGTTGCGCGCATCCTAGAGCAGCGCTCAAGTTACTCATTCGATAGTTAAAACCAATTTCATCGTGATAATACCTCCACGGGTGGTCTACCTTTGCTGTCGTCGACAAATGTCGAAGCTTGGAGGCGAGAGTAGGATCATCGGTCAATATAGCTCCGCCACTGCCTGTAGTAACGATCTTGTTGCCGTTGAAACTAATTATCCCGCATCGCCCAAATGTACCCGTGTGTCCACTCAAAAAATAACTACCAAGCGACTCAGCAGCATCCTCAATAACTTCAAGCGAATATTCAGCACAAACACTCAATATCCCATCAAGATCGCAAGGATTTCCGTACGTATGAACTGGAACCACAGCCTTAATCTGTCGACCTGTAGTCTTATTTATGCATCCGGAAGAGGTTCTATGTCCTATCTCATCAAGACGCTTACGCAGGGCCTCAGGGTCAATACCGAGCGTTTTTTTACTAACATCAATAAAATGAGGAATTGCGTTGCAATAACTTACTGCATTTGCTGTTGCGACAAAGGTCAGCGGAGACATCATCACTTCCATGTCTTTTTTTACTCCGACCCCCAACAATGCCAAATGAAGTGCCGCGGTGCCTGAAGAAGTCGCTATCACATATTGTGCACCAGTCACCTCCTTCAATTTATTCTCAAATTCACTGACGAAAGGACCAACGGTGGACACAAATGAGCTATCCAAACAAGCTGTAACAAGCTGTTTTTCGTCGCCTTCGAAAACGGGCTCGTGCAACCGAACTTCAGGATCATGGTAATGCGCCTGAAGAGCGTCGAGAATCCTAACAGGTAAAGTTTTCAAACCGTGTAACTACTGACTTTCTGGCTGTTCTGATTACCTTTATCTACGAACCACTCAATGGTGTTCCGCAAACCCCGTTCCAAACCCGCCATTCCTGAAAACTCAGGCCTCCAAGACAGCACATCGGCGGCCTTAGCATTGTCCGCCAAGAGTCGGATGACTTCGCTGTTTTCAGGGCGCAATCTCCTAGCGTCCTCAGATACAGAGACTTCAGCACCCATTAAATCTGCAATTTTTTTAACCGTGTCGCCTATAGAAATCTCGAAGCCACTACCAATATTAATAACCTGCCCGTCGGCGTTCTCACTCTCGAGCGCACACAAGAACCCACGAACAGTATCTTGAATGTAATTAAAGTCGCGAGTTGGCGACGTTGCCCCTAACTTCAACTCACTAAAACCAGCATTAATCTGACTAATTATCGTTGGAATTACAGCTCTGAGTGACTGTCGAGGCCCGTATGTATTAAAGGGTCGAAGGACAGTAACAGGCATTTCAAAGGATGCGTTGAAGGAAAGAGCTAACTGATCGGCCCCTATTTTGGTTGCCGCGTATGGTGACTGCCCCACTAACGGATGATCTTCGGAAATTGGCACAGTCTGCGCAGACCCATAAACTTCACTGGTTGAAGTATGGATCAACTTACAATGCCCAGAATCGCGAATCGCCTCGCAAATATTTAATGTTCCTTTTACATTGGTATCGACATAAGAGGCAGGAGCGTGATACGAAAATGGGATTGCGATAAGTGCAGCAAGGTGCATAACTGCATCGCAATTTTTTACAGCCGCTTTAATACTAGAGTGGTCCCTTATATCGCCCGCTATAACTTCCATATCTTTTAGGATGTTTGGATCAGCCGAGTCCAACCACCCCCACGAATTCATAGAGTTGTACATCACATAAGCGCGCACGTTATAGCCGTGCCTCACCAATGCCTCTGCGAGGTGCGAACCGATGAAACCATCGGCGCCAGTCACAAGCACCTTTTCATTATGTCGCATCAGGAGATGTCATCCTTTGTGTGCAGGTTAAGCTTCTCTATCCTCACGATATTCTCACACAGCATTCTACCTTCTCCCATTCATCACAATGACTTGATCAAAATTGGCTAGTGTTTGCATTCTATGCGAAACAAACAACACGATCTTACTCGGCATTTTAATTATCAGACATCGCGATCATAAGGTAAGACCAGAGCCGGATTGCAGACATCAGAGGCCGATGTTGACTTCACAACACCTTTAGATTTGAGTAGGCCAAACCTTCGTCTTTCAATTGAGAAAAGTAGTGCCCTTGAAAACAAAGTCACAACCTGAAATCTGTTTCGTTCGCCGGGAATGCCGATTTTATGTCGAAGATTTTAGCATATGGTTTACCAAATCTTTTTATTCTCTGAATACCTAAATCAACAAATTCAAGATGTGCGACCGCAATTACCACCGCGTCATAATGAGATTCTTTTGGAACGTTGATAAATGAATATTTATCGTTATCCCCGATAAAAGTCTCAGGTTTTACGTAAGGATCATAAATTTCTATGCTTATTCCCTTACTTTTGAGGTCATCCACCAGTTTAAATACCTTACTGTTTCTAGTATCCGGGCAGTTCTCTTTAAACGTAGCCCCCATCACCAAAACTTTCGACTCAGCTATCACAATGGAGCCACATTCCATAATCGAAATTATTTTCGATGCTAGGTAATCAGACATTCGATCATTCAAAGCTCGCCCAGCCAACAGAACCTGAGGACTGTATCCCAACTCCTCTGCTTTAAAGGTCAAGTAATACGGATCAACTCCAATGCAATGACCACCGACGAGACCGGGAACATATTTTGTAAAATTCCATTTCGTAGCGGCTGCGTTTAGCACTGAATGTGTATCTATTCCTAACTTATCGCAGATGATGGCAATTTCGTTCGTCAACGCGATATTCAAATCGCGTTGTGAGTTTTCTATGACCTTTGCAGCTTCGGCAATTTTAATGGATTGAGCTTTGTGGGTACCCGCGGTGACTATTTGTTTGTAAAGACGATCAATCACTTCGCTAATGAAGACTGTAGAACCGGAGGTGACTTTGACTACGTCAGCCAGCCTATGTGTCTTATCACCCGGATTAATTCTTTCGGGACTGTAGCCGCAGAAAAACCTACCGCCCTTTTCTTTCAAATTTTTATCAGCCGGCAAATCATCAGATTCGTAACGCAGGCCAGACAAACGATTCAGAATTGGCGCACATACTTCGTCCGTTACACCGGGATAGACCGTTGATTCGTAAATAACGATATCGCCATCATTCAAAAAAGTGCCAATTAGCTCAGTAGCCTTGACCAAAGGATCTAAGTCCGGCTTCTTATGCTCAGTTATTGGAGTGGGTACCGCAACGATGTAACAGTTACGGTCAGCCAAAAAAGAAGAATCGTTGGTGAATGTGGCGTGGACACAACCACGCAAATCATGTCCGCTAACTTCGCCCGTCGAATCGAAGCCACCTTGCAACTCATCAATACGTATCGAGTCCAAATCAAAACCGATCACATCACGATGACATCCAAACGCTACAGTTAGCGGCAGACCAACATAACCCAATCCAATAACAGCCACCCTTAATTCAGCGAAGACGCTATCAATGTATTCATTGTCATAAATCGCAGCCTTCGAGGAATCGCGTACACCCATATTCACACTACTTTTGGGACTTGCCGTAAATTTTTAGAGAAGGGAAATAGCTCTGAGTTCCAGCTAAAAACGCAGCAACTGAAATCCAGAAAAAGCGACCCTCCACGAAGGCTGAGAAATGTCCGTTAGCAAATCCATTTGCCGCTGTTCCAAGTAAAACTGAGATCCCTGCCACATAAAAAATTTGCGTTCCTGGAACTTTCGAGAATAACCACCCGCCAAAGGCTAAAATAAAAAAGAAAAGTCCCAACAAGCCGTGCTCTGCGGCTATATGTAAATATTGTTGATGAGGATCATCTATCACCTTGCTACGCCAGCCATCTTGACCTGCTACTAATGCGCCATAGTCATATTTGTAACCTCCAGCTCCGGATCCTAACAAAGGTTTATTTTCAATTAACGCCAAAGAATTAGTCCACATGACAATCCTTATACCTAAGGAGGTAAGCTGCTCTGACGTGTATGCGGTCTCAATGTCAGTGAATGCTTTATTTATTTCCCGATTGGTGGTCTCGTTTATAAAAAGCGTTGCGAGAATAATACATACAGCACCAAGACCTGCCAGCAGGGGAAGAACTGTTGCCTTGAACCGGCATTTCGCCCAAAAAAAAGCACTATACCCCGAGATTACTACCAGAAATAAGTAGCCAGACCTTCCAGTTGAAATTAATAAAATATTTGCTACGAATCCTGCTACTAGCAAGAAAAATAAACACCTGCTCATCCAATTAGAATTTTGTAACGCTAACAATATGCAGAAAAGTGAACATGCTCCGAACAGCACACCCTGCGTTGCATGATTTTCAAGATAATGCTTAGGGACCCTATCGAGTTCGACAAGATTGAAATATCCCAACCAAGTTGCAACCATATATACCGAGCATATTGCCACAACAGTGACCATCAATAGGCGCTTATCAGCATCACGTTCGAACAAGGCAAAGCAAATAGGTACCAGAATCAGTTTGCGCCAACTCCAAAATTCACCCAGTCTCTCTGCAATTGGGGCTTCACTCCAACTCATTGAAAACGCAACCCAAAACCAAAATAAAAATACAGCGGACACTCTGACGTCGTTGAATGAAGACAGTACCTTTTTTCGCAATGAAGCATCGTAAAACGTGATGCAGACCAGTAAAACTTCAAAAAGATTGGTTAAGGCCCAAGCACGCGTCATTGTGACTACAATTCCAAGTACTAAAAGTCGAGCCCAAAATTCTGATTTAAGCTCATGGCGAACATTAAATGCACTCAAAAGATTCATAGAAATATTAGTACCCAAAAAACAACAGCGTTGCATCTAAAGCGCCGCATAACATCAAATTACTAACGTTTACCTAATCAATTTCATCGATCAGTCAAATCCATAGCTTCGGCAGATAAGATGTCCTCGAAGTATTGAATGGTGAGTAATAAACCTTCTTCAATTTCAACTCGTGGTTTCCAGTCCAAAAACTTTTTAGCTTTTGTGATGTCAGGCCTTCGTTGCTTTGGATCATCTTGTGGAAGTGCCGCCTTTTTGATTACGGATGAACTCCCGGTCAAATCAATTACCAACTCGGCAAGATCAATCATTGCAAGTTCTCTAGGATTCCCGAGATTGATAGGACCAGTCACTTCCTTATCCGTTTTCATGAAGCTCACAAAACTTTCTATGAGGTCTGTCACGTAACAAAATGAGCGTGTTTGGAGTCCAGAACCATACACTGTTATAGGGTCATTGCTCAGAGCCTGAACAATGAAGTTGCTGACGACTCGGCCGTCATTTGGATGCATATTCGGTCCGTAGGTGTTGAAAATGCGGGCTACCTTTATCTCAAGCGAATGCTGGCGATTGTAGTCAAAAAATAAAGTTTCAGCGCACCTTTTGCCTTCATCATAACAAGACCGTCGTCCAATTGGATTGACGGATCCCCTGTATTCCTCGGTCTGAGGATTTTCCTCCGGATCACCATAAACCTCAGAAGTAGATGCTTGAAAAATTTTCGCACCAGTTCTCTTGGCAAGACCCAGCATGTTGATTGCACCATGAACACTGGTCTTAGTAG
>MDTG01140154.1_pt1 | contig 30222 bp, 31 predicted proteins | sample 811421 | NCBI WGS metagenome assembly MDTG01 (sample SAMN05326645, study PRJNA326480) | marine metagenome | isolation source: seawater | place: Pacific Ocean: South East | collected 2011 | reverse complement strand
TTAGCTGTTGTTTTTTTAGCTGTTGTTTTTTTAGCTGTTGTTTTTTTAGCTGTTGTTTTTTTAGCTGTTGTTTTTTTAGCTACCTCTTCTTTTTTAAGCTGAGCTGTTTTACCAATAGAGATTGAATCAATTTTAATTTTAGTTAACATTTGGCGATGCCCATTCTTGACTTTATACCCTTTTCTTCTTTTCTTTTTAAATACAATAATTTTCTTATCTCGCGATTGTTCAATAATAGAAATGTTAACTTGGGCGTTATCAACCATTGGATTTCCTAAAGACAGAGACTTGCCATCCTCAATTAAAGAAACAGTATTTAAGGTTAATTTATCCCCTGTCTTACCTTCTATTTTACTAACGTAAAACTCCTGGTTTTTTTCTACTTTTAATTGTCTTCCATCAATGTTAAGTACAGCAATCATATCAATTCAATATATTTAAGGAGTGCAAATATATATAAAACAAAGTATTTATACAATAAATTAACTTATTCTAATTTTATATAGTTCATGATAAATACGCCAAAAAGAATGATTAACATACCAATTATTTCATGGTTTTGTATAGTCTCATTGTCAATTAGACCCCAAATAATTGCAAAAATAGGAATTAAATAGGTTGTTGATGATCCAAATATAGCCGAGGTTTTTTTTATTAAATAGTTAAATAAAATAATAGCAAAAGATGTGCAAATAAGTCCTAATACTATAATATAAAGAAATGGAAATATGTTAGCGCTAATTTTGTTAATGGTAACGAAAAAGCCTTGTTGTATGATATATCCAATAGGTATTATAAATGAGAAAAGTGATGACAGTACCGCAATATCTAATGGGCCTAGATCTCTTAATTTTTCTTTTATAGTATTAATGCTGATGGCATAACATATCGTTGCAACAATTACAATGATGCTATATTTAGTATTTGCGATATCTATATTAGAAGGGAGTAGTAATATATAGGTGCCTATTAGTCCCATAAGTATTCCTAAAAAACCCTGGTTGTTTATTTTTTTTTTAAATAGGATGAAGCCTATTATAAGTGTAAATATAGGTGTTAATGCATTTAACATGCCTGTGTTGGCAGAATTTAAATATGTTTGTGCAAAAGCAAATAAAATAGCAGGGATAACGGTTCCCACTATACTTACTAATAGAAGAGGTGCTATATAAATAGCTTTCAGCCTTTTTAAGCTCGAAGTAAGAAAAGGTGATAAGGCTAAAAAAGCAATAATTAAACGCAAAAAACCAACTTCAATGTAAGTAAAGGAAATGAGACTTTTTTTCATTAGAATAAAGGATGATCCCCAAATTATTGACAGAATTAATAGTATTACCCAATTTTCTGTATTATTTTTGTTCATTCAAAATGATGGTATAATTATTTAGAATTTAAAGTTATGATTAAAAAGTTGATAAAATTATTTTTATGTTGTACAATTAGTATGTCTTTTGCACAAGACAATAAATTTTTAAATTTACAGATTGAGGGTTTACATTGTGCTAATGGTTGCGCTAGATATGTTCAAGCAGAATTAAACAAAAATGAAGGAATTACGGCATTAGTTGATTTCACGAATAAACAAGCACTAGTACAATATGATTCGAATATTTATTCCGACAAAAAAATCATTAATATCATTAATGGATATCAGGGGGGGAAAAAATATCGAGCATCATTAATGACGAATGAAGCTTCAACATGTTCAAAAGGTGCTGAATGTTGTAAAAAAACAGGCAAACCAAATCCTGCTTGTGATAATAAAACTAAGGGTTGTTGTTCCTCTGCTCAATGTTCTTCTAAAAAGAAAAAAAGAAAATAGATTGAACTATTTGCAGCTATATAATAGTCTGTGTAAAACAACCATTGTTCTTATTTGTTTAGTTATATCTGCTGGAGGGTTTGTTCGTATGACGGGCTCAGGTATGGGTTGTCCAGATTGGCCTAAGTGTTTTGGCCTTTGGGTGCCTCCGATGGATGTGTCAGATTTGCCACTAAATTATAAGGAAATATATGCTCATAGAGGGTATGATCAACTTGATTTTAATGCTTTCCATACGTGGACAGAATATATAAATAGGTTATTGGGGGTCCTAGCGGGTTTATTTTGTTTGATCCTATTATCCGTGTCGTTCTGTCTAAAAAACAAACCACTGATTTTTTTGAATTTTTTTTTGGTATCATTGATGATTTTTCAAGGTTGGATGGGGGCTGTGGTTGTATATTCAGTTTTAGCTCCATTTAAAATCACTATACATATGTTGATAGCACTTTTTATAGTTGGAGTGTTGTTGGTATTAAATACAATAACTAGTAATCGGAGAATAACAAATATTAAACAGCAACATACTTTAATGTATGTTGCTCTATTAGTTACTATTATTCAAATTATACTGGGAACGCAGGTAAGAGAAAATGTTGATTTATTAATTCTGACATTAGAGAGGAGTGATGTAATTAGTCAATTATCAAATGTTTTTGAATTTCACAGATCACTTGCATGGGTGGTTTTGGCGGTAAACTTATTGGTTGTTCATGTATATAGGAAAGATGGACTTATATTTTATGAAACTAGCTTGATTTTATTTGCATTATTTGGCCTTATTTTTAGCGGTATATCAATGAATTATTTCAATTTGCCTGGCCCCTCGCAATTATTACACTTGATATTTATGGTGTTTTTGTTTATTGGTCAGTCATCTATTATTTTGAAGCATTCAAATTTACCCACTTTAAAGTTTCCATCATTCGGATAATATCTTTCCTCAGATAGTGAACTATAGGCCTTAAAGAATCTTGGTTAGGGGTAACATTAAAATACAACGCACCTCTAATAAAGTTGTGTAAGCTGTCAGTAATATGGAATTGTACAGATGATGCGGCTTCACCTTTAATATCATAAAGAGTCCCATATGTATTATTTGCATAATTCATATACCTTTTTTCATTAATAGCGTCGGCTTTTATTGTATGTTTATAAACCATATTGCGAGAATCTTCTAATAGCTCAAATAAATTATCATTAATACTTTTATAAGTAAAATGAATTGTAGCGTTGTGCTCAGGATACGTTAAATCTATCCAACAATTATTTTTTTCTTTTAATTTAAAATAGTTTGCCGTATTGAAATAAAATGGACAATTATTCGGATGGAACAAGGTGTCTATTTTTTCATTTAAATCAATTCTGAGGTATCCTGTTGGTTTTGGGGAAAATCTTTCTTTACATCCACAAAATAGAGTCAACACAATAGTTAAATAGAGTAAGGCTGTTTTCATGTTATTTTTTTTTTACTTTAATAGAAATAATTCGCTTTTTATTGATTTTCTCTATTGTAAATTTTAATTCATTAAACTCAAAAACATCACCTTCTGCAGGCATTTTTTCAATATTTTCCAACACAAGTCCAGCAATAGTATCAGCTTCTCCCTTTATTTTTTCAAATAAATCTCCATCTACACTTAATAGTCTGTAAAAATCATTCAATGATGTTTTTCCATCAAAAATATATACTCCATGATCTATTTTAGAATAGACAACATCTTCTTGGTCAAATTCATCACTAATATCTCCAACAATTTCTTCTAGCACATCTTCTAGTGTTACGATTCCAGATGTTCCGCCATATTCATCAACAATAACCACTAAATGCATTTTTCTTTCTTTTATTTCTTTTAATAAATCATCAATTTTTTTACTCTCGGGCACGAAAAAGGGCTCTCTAATACTACTTTGCCACTTATAGTCTTTAATATCAAAATATGGAAGTAAATCTTTAATGTATAATACTCCTTTAATTTGATCAATGGTTTCGTTATAGACAGGTATTCTTGAGTAACCGGATTTTAGTATAGTACTTATAACTTCTGTAAACGTGCTATTAATCTCTAGTGCAATAATATCAACTCTAGCCTTCATGATTTGTTTAACATCAGTTTGGCCAAATTGAATAATACCTTCAAAAAATTTTTTTTCTTCATCCTCGGTATCGGATGTTATATTAATGGCTTTTGATAATTTGTGTGCTGACAATGATGATTTTTTTTCAAAGCTATGATTAATCACAGTAGTTGATTTAACAAGCATATTGGATATGGGAGCTAAAATTTTTTGTAAAAGCATAAGTGGGACAGACATTATTTCTGCCACTAATAATGGTTTTCGATTTGCATATGTTTTTGGAATAACCTCCCCAAATAAAAGAATTAAAAAAGTTGTTAAAAATATTTGAAAGATAAAACTTAAAACAGCATTATTAAATGCTATATGCGAACTGAACAATAATGAGGATATAATAATAATAGCAATATTAATTACATTATTTGAAATCAAAATTGTGGCTAATAGCATTTTTGGAGCATTAATTAATTCTAGAATTAGTTTATGATTTTTTAATTTAGAATCTCTCAAGTAATTTTTATCAGAGGGGGATAAGGCAAAAAAAGCGATCTCGGACCCCGATATTAAGCCAGAGCCAATTAAAAGCAAAATACACGAAAAAAGGGGTGTTAAAAAACTATAACTGAAAATCTCCGAATCCAAAATAATCAATTAATTGGTCTCGTTATCAGCGCTCGTTGAAAATGGTAGAGGGTCGATATCTTTTGTTGAGGACGCAAAATTAGTGCTTGTTGTTTCCTTTTGATTTAAATTGGGGTCCTGTAGATTAGTCCCTCTTGGAGAATTTTCGGTGTCTCGCCGTGAGCCTAACATCGTCATTGTATCTCCCTGAATATCTGTTGCGTATTTTTTTGTTCCATGCTCATCTTCCCAGGACCTTGTTTTTAGTTTTCCCTCGACATAGATAGAGTCTCCTTTTTTTAGGTATTTCTCTGCTATCTCAGCAGTTCTTCTCCAAAGCACTATGTTATGCCACTCAGTATTAGAAATTTGTTCTCCTTCTCTATTTTTATATCTTTCCGTTGTGGCAATAGAAAATTTAGCTAACTTAGTTCCATCAGGCATGGTTTTTATTTCAGGGTCTGCACCTAGATTACCTATTAATATCACTTTATTTAATGATCCCATATTTTACTATATATGTTTTTGGTTTGATTAGTAAATATATTAAATTAATTGTTATTGTTTAGTTAATTTTATATTCTTTGTTCAAATACTCTTTTAATGGGTTAGGAAATGGATAATTTGACATTTCGGTTAGTTTTATTTTTTTATATATCTGTTTTTCGGGCCATTCTTTAACAATAATTTCCCAAAATGACATGACTAGTGTTTGGTGTGATAACATATGTTTTTTTCTACCATTGTTCTGTATTTTATAAATTTTAAATGCATCCAAGTAGTTGTGTGTAATGATGTGTTTTTTGTCTATCATTTCTTTTGATTCAATTAAGGGTAGCTCATATAGCTTTTTCCAGATGTCATTTTTGTTTCTTTGTTGAATAACAATACAGCCATCAAATTTAACAAGTAAATAGTTAAAATAACGAGTCCTAATTTTTTTAGGAGGCTTTTTCACAGGTCTATAATTAATTAGATTTAATCTCAGAGCCTTACAATTTATTTTTAATGGACAAGTATTACATTTTGGATTATTTTTTTTGCAATGAATAGAGCCAAAATCCATAATTGCTTGGTTATATATTCCTGGAATAGAATCATGAATTAGAGTGTTTGCAATTTTTTGAAATAATTTTTTTCCATCATTTGTATTAATGGGTGTTGCTATATTATAAAATCTGCTCAACACTCGATATACATTGCCATCAACCACTGCCCTTTTTTCATTCTGACATATTGAGCTTATAGCTGAAGCGGTATATATTCCCACTCCTTTTAATGTTATTAATTCATTATAACTTGATGGAAAAATTCCACTAAAATTATTTTTTATTGTTTTGGCGGCATTTAGCATGTTTAGAGCACGATTATAATAACCTAGCCCTTGCCATGTGTGCAATACCTCTAATTCACTAGCCACGGCAAGACTATCTATGTCAGGAAATTTATCAATAAATTTCATATAGTATTTTATACCTGTTTTTATTTGTGTTTGTTGCAGAATAATTTCAGAAACCCATATTTTATAAGGGTCACTAGTACTCCTCCAAGGCAAGTCTCGCTTATTCTTCTTATACCATGCAATTAATTGATTAGTCAATTTTTTTTAATTTGGAACAATTAGTTTAAAATGTAAGTATAAAATATTATATTTGGTCGCAAATAATAAAAAATTTTATTTGCAATGATTAAAGCAGATTTAGTTTCAGAGTTATCTTTAAAAACAGGCGTAGAGCGAAAAGTCATATTAACTGTATTAGAGAGCTTTATGGAAACCGTAAAAGGATCCTTAGAAAAAGGAGAAAATGTATATCTGCGTGAATTTGGGACTTTTGCTATAAAAAAGAAAGCTTCAAAAAAGGCAAGAAACATTATTAAACACAATGGAGGTTATGTTACTACTACGATTACTGTCCCTGCACATGTTGTCCCAAGCTTTAAACCAGCAAAAAAATTTATTAATAGAGTAAAGGAAAATAATCCAACCTGATTATTATAGTAATTAATTTAGGAAATAAAAATTCAGAAATATGCCAAGTGGTAAAAAAAGAAAAAGACATAAGATGGCTACCCATAAACGTAAAAAGCGTTTAAGGAAAAATAGACATAAAAAGAAATAGTTTCGATATTTGAGATATACATTTCTTTTTTAAATCTTAGTCAGCATTTTTATTTCTTCTAAAACATACAATGTAGTGAATACTGAATTAGTAATTCAATCTGCAAAAGAGAGTGTCAATATAGTGGTTTTAAAGGATGGGAGATTGATGGAGTTTCACCAATTGCCTTTAAATCAAAATATTTGTTCTGTTTTTGATATATATTTAGCTCGAGTTAGACGCGTTGCCTCTTCATTAAATGCTGCTTTTTTAGATATTGGGCAAGATAAAGATGCTTTTTTACATTATCATGACCTAGGACCTCATTTTAATAATTTCCGAGGTTATGTTAATAATACTATGCACAAAAAACTGACAAAGTGGAATCAATTAAAAATAAATTCCAACGACCTATTGCCCAAGGATGGTTTAATGGAAAATGTTCTCAAAAAGGACGATGTCATATTGGTCCAAGTTTCAAAAGAACCAATATCTACAAAGGGACCAAGAGTGGTTTCAGAGATTTCATTAGCTGGTCGATTTCTTGTGTTAGTCCCTTTTTCAAATAGAATTTCTATTTCTCAAAAGATAAAAGATGAAAAAGAAAAGAAAAGACTAGGTCGATTAATAAAGAGTATTGTTCCAGATGGTTTTGGCGTGGTAATTAGAACAGTGGCACAAAAGAAGAAGGTGGCAGATCTTGATACAGATTTAAGAAATTTAATTAGAAGATGGATAGATGTCCATAAAAAACTAAAAGGATCTCAGCCACCAAAATTAATTTCAATAGAAAGAAGTAAGGTTTTGTCGTTATTACGAGATGTTTTAAATGACCAGTTTACAAAAATAACTGTTGATAATAAGTCGATTTTTGAAGAGGTTCAGTTATATCTTCAAAAATTTGTCCCTGAAAAAGAGGAGATTTTAAGCTTACATAGTTCCAAAAAATCACTTTTCGAATTATATAATGTTGAAAAACAAATAAAATCATCTTTTGGAAAATCAGTTTCAATGAAAAAAGGGGCTTATTTAGTAATTGAGCATACTGAAGCTATGCATGTTATTGACGTTAATAGTGGAAACAGAACAAATAAGCATGACACACAAGAAGAAAATGCGTTGGAGGTTAATTTGCAAGCTGCTGCAGAAGTTGCGAGACAATTGAAATTGAGAGACATGGGTGGTATTATTGTGGTTGACTTTATTGATATGCATGTAGCAGAAAACCGGAAAAAACTTACAGAAGCTTTGCGAGACTACATGAAAGATGATAGGGCAAAGCATAAAATTCTGCCACCTAGTCGTTTTGGCTTAATTGAAATAACTCGTCAAAGGGTTCGTCCACAAATTACTATTAAGACAAGAGAAAAATGCCCATCTTGTCATGGGTCAGGAGAGATTGAGGCACCGATTGTTTTAATAGATGAAATTAAAGAGACATTAGAGTCTATTTATAATAAAAAATCTCTAGGTAAGATTATACTTAAGGCACATCCGTTTGTAATTGCATATTTACAAAATGGATTTTTCTCATTTCAAGTCAAATGGTCTGTAAGTAGGAGGGCGATTCTTTCATTAGAAGAAGATAGCTCATGTACTTTGTTAGAATATAAATTTTTTAATGCTTCTGGTCAACAAATTTCAATTTAATCTCTTTTTTATTTGAAAAATTAATGGAATTGCAAATAGAATTAATATATAAATCCCAATTTTATATCCAATAACCACGTGTTTACTATAAGCAAACCAGGGGAGAGAAAAAACTAATATTAATACACATCGGATTATTGTATTGATGGAATTAAAGATAGTATTTATGCGACCCATCAAATAGTTTGGTGTTGTCTCAAACAAATAACTCATTCGAGTAATTCGGGTGCTTGCATTTGTTAGTCCAATAATTAATGTAGTCAAAAAGAAAACATCTAATCGGTGGAGTTTAATCATAATGAAAAATGCGTATCCTGTTGTGATAATTAAGATAAAAGTTAAAAGAATTTTATCTATGTATTTTAATATTTTTATAGTAATTAGCCCAGCAATGATTGCGCCTGCCGCATAGATAACATCTGCTAATGAAAATGTAATTATATTTTCATTTAAGCAATTTTTTACAAATAGTGGCAATAAAGCAAATAATTCTACAATAAGGAATGCAAATATAATCTGAGAACATACACCATATATCAATATGTCCTTGTTTTTAGCTAAAAAAAACATGCCTGTCTTAATTTTTTGAAAAGCTGATAGAATACTAGTGGACGGTTTAATTCGATGATCATCGTATTTGACATAACGCAATAGAATCGATGTCGATGCATATAATAATCCATTTAATAAGAAGATTTCCCAAATTTCCCATTTTTCAAAACCAATCACACTAACATTAAAAAAATCTAGTATCATTTGATTGTCAGATAACAATAATCCACAAATTGTTGCAGAGATGATGCTAGTTGTTTGGAAGAAAATTTCTATTAAGGAATTAATTTTTACATATTCTTTTTTATTTGTTAGTTCTTGTGCTAATGCATATAAGTTTGGGAAAAATATAATATAATAGAAACTACATGTGGCAAAAGCGAAAAAAAACAAAAATTGATTTAAATTATTCAATAAAAATCCTATTAGCCCGATAGAAAAAAATATTAGACAGCCTGTCCAATTACTATATAAAAGAATCTTTTTTCTATTTACAGAATCAATTATCACACCAGCATATAACCCCCAGAACAGCCCAATAAATGTAATTATCGCATATAATAAAGAAAAGCGGGAACTTAAATTAAGTTGATCAGTAAAGTGCCAAGGTATTGCAATGATTGTTAGCCCCTGAGCAAGGCCCGCTGTTATAATAGATATAAGTAATAGTGTAATACTTTGATAATTTGTTTTCATATTATAACAATGAAGATGTGAAACATTTTATAAATAACTAATTTAAATTATTTATATTCATTAGAAACTTTATTTTCTAATTTTAATAACTATGATAATAACAGATGAAATTAAGAGTTTTCAAAAGAGGCTAAATGATTTGTGTCATCATCTAAAAATAGAAGATAAAATTAATTTCATTCGTACAGAAGAATTAAAAACACAAAAAAATGATTTTTGGAATGATGCAAAATCAGCGGAGTTGGTGATGAGAAATATAAAAAAAGCAAGAATGTGGATTGACGGCTATAACAATGCAAAATCCTCTGTTGAAGACTTGATTACATTGCATGATTTCTTTTTAGAAAATGAAGTTTCGCAAGAAGAAATTGAGAATAACTTACAAGAAGTTAAAATTATACTAGAAGAGCTTGAATTTAAAAACATGTTGAGTAGTGATGAAGATAATATGCCTGCTATATTAACAATTAATCCAGGTGCAGGAGGCACTGAAAGTCAAGATTGGGCCTCAATGTTAATGAGAATGTATACCATGTGGGGCGGAAAAAAAAAATATAACATTAATGAGTTGAATTTACATGTTGGTGATGTTGCTGGCATTAAGTCAGTTACCTTAGAGTTTAAGGGTGACTTTGCATACGGTTACTTAAAAGGAGAAACAGGAGTTCATCGTTTGGTTAGAATATCACCCTTTGATTCAAATGCTAAAAGGCACACCTCATTTGCGTCGGTATTTGTTTATCCATTGGTGGATGATAGTATTGAAGTTGATATTAATCCGTCAGATTTAAGTTGGGAAACTTTTAGATCAGGAGGTCCGGGTGGACAGGCTGTGAATAAAATTGAAACAGCGGTTAGATTGCGCCATGAGCCATCTGGAATTATTATAGAAAACTCTGAATCAGCATCACAGTTAGATAATAAGAAAAAAGCATTATTATTATTAAAGTCCCAGTTGTATCAAATAGAACTAGAAAAAAGACAAGCAGAAAAACTAAAAATGGAAAGTGATAAAAAAAAAATAGAGTGGGGGTCACAGATAAGAAATTATGTTTTGCATCCTTATAAAATGATTAAAGATTTACGAACCAATATTGAAACTGGCAATGTTCAGAAAGTTTTAGATGGAGATTTAGATTTATTTATTAAAGAGTATTTAATGATGCAAGGTCAAAATGAATAATAATATGAAGATATATCATAACCCTAGGTGTAGGAAAAGTCGAGAAGCATTATCGATATTAGAGTCTAAAAATTGTCAAGTAGAGATTTTTGAGTACTTAAAACATCCACCGAACAAAAAAGAAATAAAACAAATAATTAAAATGTTAAACATCTCCGCATTTGCTTTAATTAGAAAAGGAGAAAAAATATTCAAAGAAAATTATCAACATAAAGCATTAACGGAAGATCAATGCGTAGACTTGTTGTGTCGGCATCCGATTTTAATTGAGCGGCCGATTATAATTAAAGATAATTCTGCCGTCTTAGGCAGACCTCCAATAAATGTATTAGATTTGTTGAATAAATAACAATAACTGTATTGTAAAATATGAGAGAAGAATTTGATACTCTAGGAAAAGTTTTAGTGCCAGAAGACAAACTGTGGGGTCCCCAGACACAAAGATCAGTTGACAACTTTAAGATTGGGCCGATTGCTAGCATGCCTTTTGAAATTATTGAAGCATATTCTGTGCTTAAAAAAGCGGCAGCTTATTCAAATTGTGAATTGTCTATTTTGTCAGAAGAAAAAAAAGAAGTTATAGAATTGGCTTGTAATCAAATTGAATCGGGAGAGTATAATGATCATTTCCCGTTGGTGATTTGGCAAACAGGCTCAGGTACTCAAACAAACATGAATGTCAATGAGGTAATTGCTAATTTGGTGAAGAAAAATTGTGGTATTAAGATACATCCGAATGATGATGTGAATATGTCACAATCTTCTAATGATACATTCCCCACGGCGATGCATATAGCGAGCTATAAAATGATTATACAGAAAACATTACCTGCTTTGGAAAAATTAAGGTTAGCATTATCTAGAAAGTCAGATGCCTTTTCTAGGATAGTTAAAATAGGTCGAACGCATTTAATGGATGCAACTCCAATTACTTTAGGGCAAGAGTTTACGGCTTTTTCATGTCAATTAGATCATGGTGTTAAGGCATTAAAAAATACATTGGATCATCTATCACAACTGCCAATTGGAGGCACAGCTGTAGGGACTGGTATCAATGCCCCTATTGGATATGATCAAATGACTGTAGATAAAATTAATCAATTTACAAGCTTGTCTTTTACAGTGTCTAGCAATAAGTTTGAGGGAATTGCAACTCATGACGCTTTTGTAGAGAGTCATGGTGCATTAAAACAAATTGCAGTGTCACTATATAAAATTGCAAATGATATTAGACTATTGGCCTCTGGTCCTAGATGTGGAATAGGAGAGATTTTATTGCCTGCAAATGAGCCGGGTTCTTCTATTATGCCTGGAAAAGTGAATCCTACTCAATGTGAAGCTATGACGATGGTTTGTGCACAAGTATTTGGCAATGATGCGGCTATTTCTTTTGCCGGCTCACAGGGTCAATTTCAATTAAATGTCTTTAAACCCATGATTGCATTTAATTTTTTATTTTCTTCTAGAATTATAGCAGATGCGTGTAATTCTTTTACAGAAAAATGTGTCAACGGAATTGAGGCAAATGAAAATAAAATCCAGCAAAATTTAAATAATTCATTAATGTTAGTCACAGCACTAAATGCGCATATAGGTTATGATAGTGCTGCTAAAATTGCTAAACATGCGTATACCAAAGACATTACTTTAAAGGAAGCTGCTGTTGCATTGGGATTCTTGACAGAATCACAATTTAACGAATTGGTCAATCCGGAGGATATGACTAGCCCAAAATAGACTTTAGATAAACAAAAAAAGTCCGTTTAAAACGGACTCTCTTGCTGATATGCAACTAATTCATTTTAGGAATGATTAGTATTTATACAGTTCAGAATAAATATACCCCCATATATTCATTTGATGATGCAATTATAGAAACAAAAACAACATTCCAAAACAAAAAAACCACTTTCTTGTTAACATTTTTTTGTTAACAACACATGTCTATCAATATGATATTTGAAAGGCGTCTAGTATTTTATAGTGTAATTCATGATTATGGTATGTCCCGATAAATTTTTCCGCACCAGGACCAAATGCAAATAGAGGCACCATTGTAGCTGTGTGATCATCATTTAAAAACCTGCCCTGAATTGTTTTGCTTTTAATATTTCCACCTACTATACCATAGCCACCAGTTTCATGATCTGCTGTTACCAATACTAGTGTGTTTTGATCCTCTTTTGCAAATTCTAGTACTTCTTTAATGGTGTTGTCGAAATCGATCATTTCGGATATAATATAATCAGAATCCATGTCATGTCCTCCCCAATCTATTTGTGAACCTTCAATCATCAAAAAGAATCCATTACTACTCGTATTTAATACAGAAAGTGCCTTTATTGCAGCTAATTCTAAAAAAGAACCTCTTCCATCTATGATTGAAACGGGTTCTTTTGGTGCACAAAAATTAATTAATTTTTCCACCGATTTTTCAATCGGATCAGCAATAGAATCAATAACTGTATATTCTCTTTTTTTAAGTGAGTCAATTAAATTTAAACCATCAGAACGCTTATTGAAATAGTCTTCTCCTCCCCCGATTAATACATTTATATTCGAATTTAAAAATTGTTCTGCTAGACTTTCATCGACCCCATATCTGTTAATTTGGTTTCCATAGAAACACGCCGGTGTTGCATGTGTAACACTTGAGGTAGATATTACTCCAGTTTTTATTTCACTATCATGTAGTTTCATTGTAATGGGCTCAAGTGGGATGGTGTCTTGACTCATATTGATAGATCCATTATATGTTTTTTCTCCACTTGAAAAAGCAGTTGCTCCTGCAGCAGAATCTGTTATAATTGAAGATGCGCTGTTGGTTTTTATGAGCCCAATATATTTAGCTTCTTCTAGATTGAGACTGCCCCCTTTTTTATACATACCTGCGGATATTTGACTTAGGCCCATCCCATCGCCAATCATTAGAACAATATTTTTAGGCATTTGCTCTTTGTTTGTTAGTGCTTGGTTTTCTTTTTTTATTGTGGAACAACTTAACAAAAGAAAAGATAATATTAAGTAGTACGGATTTGTATTCATTCGTATATATTAGATTAATTAATTGTAAATTGCAATTCTAGTGTTTTTTTTATTAAAATCCTTGTTTTCATTTTTTAAATTGTTAATAAGATGGTTGAATTAGTAGGCTATTTTTTATTTGTATTTGCAGGACTTTTTTTTGGTTTGTTTGGTTCGGGCGGCTCGATAATTATTATTCCTATATTAATATACATATTTAATTTTTCCATTTATGAGGCGACTAGTTATTCGTTAGTATTGGTTTTTTTAATTTCTTTGTTTGGTACTGTTAAGCATATAAAACAAAAAAATTTTCAGATTCAAAATATATTTTTTTTTGTTCTTCCAACACTTTTTTTTACTGCTGTTTCTAGAATTTTTATATTTCCAAGTATCCCTGAATACATTAATATATTAGATATTTCTAAGGAAAGTTTATTGTTGATTTTTTTCTCGGTTATCATTTTTCTGTCTGGACTTTCACTTTTTAAAAGACCAACTTTGGATATGGGTTACAATGTTAATGTTCTATTGTTTATGATTGGCATATTCATCGGATTGTTGACTGGCCTATTGGGGATCGGAGGTGGCTTCATTATAGTTCCAGCATTGATTTTATTTGCTAAAATGAATATGAAACAAGCCGCATCTAGTGCATTGTTTATTATTATGTTAAATACATTTTTGGCGATTATTTTAGAAATTGTCATTTTAGAATTTCCATTTGAATGGGATTTTATTGTCTTTTTACTTCTTTCATCCTTGTTGGGGGTTATCATCGGAATGAATTTGTTAAACAAAATAAATATGAATGTAATAAAGAAATTATTTTCAATTTCACTTTTGTTATTATCTTTAGTGATATTTTTCATTGAATTATTATAAAAGATGCATATTGAACAAATATATACAGGTTGTCTTGCGCAAGCATCTTATTATATAGAATCAGACCATGAGGCGATTATTATTGATCCAATTAGGGATAGTTCTATATATATAAATTTATTGAAACAAAGAAAGGCTACATTAAAATATGTATTAGAAACACATTTTCATGCTGATTTTGTTTCAGGACATATTGAATTACAGCGATTAACGGATTGTGAAATTATTTTTGGGCCTAATGCTAAAACAGCATATGATATTATTGGATCGAAGCATGAAGAGAAATTTTCTTTTGGTAATTTAAATATTAAAGTATTACATACCCCCGGACACACATTAGAATCAGTGTGTTATTTATTATTGTCAAACGATAATAGGCCACACTCAGTTTTTACTGGTGACACTTTATTTATTGGTGAAGTTGGTCGTCCTGACTTAGCGGTTAACTCTAATATGAAATCAGAAGATTTAGCGGCATTATTATATGATTCATTACATAATATATTAATGCAATTACCGGACCATGTAATAGTATATCCAGGTCATGGTGCTGGTTCAGCTTGTGGCAAAAATATTAGTTCGGAAAAACAATCAACCATTGGTGATCAAAAGAAATTTAATTATGCTCTTCAAACTATGTCAAAAGCAGAGTTTGTTAAGCTTGTTTTAGATGGGATTTCTCCGGCTCCTAAGTATTTTCAACATGATGTGAGTATGAATAGGGATGGATATGATTCAATGTCAACTGTGCTGAAAAAAAGTTTACAAAAATTAGAATTCCAGGATATACAAAATGCAATTAAAAAAGATGTCGTGTTATTAGATGTTAGAATGCCTGATGATTTCGAGAAAGGGTTTATTCCCAAATCTATTAATATTGGTAAAACTGGCATGTTCGCTCCTTGGGTTGGGAACATTGTAACTCCTAATTCAGCAATCCTACTTGTTTGTTACCCTCATGAAGAAAGAGAGGTTATATTAAGACTAGGAAGAATTGGCTATCATAATATTATTGGCTATACTTATGGCACTGCTGATTGGCAATCAAAACAGGGTTTAATACATAATATTGAAACGATTCATTTAACAGATGAATGTTTAAATCCGAATAAAAACATTAAAGTAATTGATGTTAGAAAAGAGGTGGAATTAAAATTGGGATTTGTCCAGGACTCCATACATATCCCACTTTCGCAACTTACTGCTAATTTGGATCAAATTAGTAAATCGGATGATTATTTGATTTATTGTGCCGGTGGATATCGATCGATGATTGCTTGCTCTCTTCTCAAGTCAAAGGGCTATAATAGGGTTCGCAATATTTATGGTGGTTTCTCAGAGATTTCTAAAAATATAAAGCATAGTTGATTTTTATTATTAATAAAGTATGTATAAATTGCAATAATGAATTATTTAAATAGCGTTCTTTTATTTTCATTTATCGTAATTATTTTCGGTTGTGGTACTGATGGCTCAGATGGTGATACATTTTTAAGATTTAGATCTGTTTTAATGCCAACAGAATTCAGTATTGATAATCCTGATATACCAGAAGATTTCGAATATGATCGATACTATAAAGTTTCACCAGGCAGATATTATTTTACATACATAGATCATAATGGCCTTGCTCACCCTCAAGTTGGAGAGTTTGATTATGTAGACATTGAGTCGTCTCCAGGGTCAAAGGGCAGTTTGTTTAGATCAGGTGAGCCAGGTGCAGATTTATATAAGGATTTAATTTTATTATCCTCAGGACCTGTAATAGAAAATTTCGATTATTATACCGTGGTTTCCACTTTAAATTATAGTCCATAAGCACAAAGGATCCAATCTCTTCATTTTGTCATAATTATCATTTTATTGTTAAATAAATATACATACATTAGTATGGATGAATTATTTACGCAGTGTTCTTTTATTTTCATTGATCGCAATTTTTTTCGGTTGTGGTAGTGATGGTCAACATGGAGATGTGTTTTTAAGATTTAGATCTGTTTTAGCTCCGATTGATTTTACTATTAATAGCCCTGATATACCAGAAGATTTTGAATATGATCAGTATTATAAAATATCGCCAGGGATCTACTATTTCACATATATTGATTATGCTGGTGTTTCCCATCCTCAAATTGGAGAGTTTGATTATCTTGAAATTGAAGCCTCTATTGGAGAAAGTGGCAGCTTATTTAAAGCTGGTGATGATGGTTCAGATTTATTTGTAGATTTAATTTTGTTATCTTCAGGACCTGTGATAGAAAATTTTGATTATTATACTCAACCCTCGACTTTAAATTATAGTCCATAATTTAAAATAAAATACCAAATCTCAATCCGGTTCTCACGCCGGCATTTTCTAAAGACCTTTGTAGGGTCTCAGAAGAGATGTCACTTAGTCTGTCAAAATATATATTTTGAAACTCATAACTAATAAAAGGATTAATAGTAAAGGTTCCCATGTTAAGCTGCACCCCTAATCTAATGAATGGGATAAGGCTATTATACTTATATATTGATTTTTCTAAATCTAGATTGCTATCTTGATCCAAATTTAAATTTTCAAAAATCCCATAACTACCAATACTTGAATATAATCTTAATAAATTGTTTTTTGCTAACACATATTGTATTGATAAACTTGGCACTAGTCTGCGTTCAATTATCTCATAATTCATTGTCTGTGTTGTTAAAAAGTCATAGTTTGTTTTCGTGGTATTATATGCCAAGCTAAAAACACACCATATTTCGCCAATGATAAATTTTCTTCCTGTATTCCAGTCTAATGCAATAGAATTAGCACGGAGAGTATAATTTGCTGATGTGAATTCATCTGTGCTTATCGGTAAAAGTGTTTGTCCAGTTGTAAAATGACTATGTCCCCCTAGGCTAATCCCCACTTGTCCATGACTAATAAAGGGGGTTAATATAAATAAGAAAATCCATTTTTTCATAGTACATAAAATGCTTTAAAAAATAAAACCTAATTCAATCCCTGGTCGAAATTGAGCGTCATCAGTCTGATCGTGAATAATCATTTTCTCATCAATTTTAATTTCATTGAAATATAATCGAATAAACGGTGCAATAAAAAATTTACCCATCATGTAGTCAACACCCACAATTGCATAATATCCGAATCTTCTTTCTACATGTTCGTCTACAGGAATAGACGCATATGGATTGGCAGCGGCATTTGTTTGGTTGTCAATATAAATAAATGTGCTAGTTGTTCCTTCAATTTTAAATTCTCCACCCACACCAAAATAAGGCTTCAAAGTACCTGTGGGAACACCAAAATATAATTCTCCACCATAAGATATGTAATCACCCCTAGTTTGATATGGTGTCATTGGCCAATTATATGCAAAATACTCATCACTATCTACAGTATGTTTCCTATTGCTCCATCTTCTTATAAAATGTATTTTTACACCAAAGGCCCCAATCCAATATTCCATTAATTGGTTGTCTAATGTGAGTTTAATTTGAGTAATTCTCTCGTCATATTCAACTGGTCGAAAATTATCTAAATCTTGATTTGGCTCATCTAAATAAAATGGATCCATATGTGTCCATGCATCGTAGTTGGTGAACCCAGATAATCTAATATTAGTTTGAGAAAAACAGATTATTGGCAAAATAATAAAAATAAATGCTATGTTTCGGATCATATTAGTAAATATAAAAAACCTAAAATTATATATTTAAATTTTAAAATTTTAATTCTAAATTATTTTAATATTAAGTGTTGTTGGGGGGGGGTGATTTTTGATTTGGTGCTATAATAGTTCGAGTTTCGGCTTTAAATTTGATTTCTTTTTGTCGAACCTCTTCTTGTTCTAAGTCTATTATTTTTCCTCTGTTTTGTTTGCTAACGTTCACAATATCCCCCTTTTCAAATTCTAGTGCATTTTCTTTGATTCCTTCCAAGCTTTTTTTAGATATTAATTTCATATTTTGTGCAATTAAATCTAATCCTTTTTCATTTAAGTCATTATGTATTTGAATGCTTCTTTTTATATAGCTTTGTGATCCCGCATATACTCTCGCTAGGTTTTCGCGATCTTCAGGTGAAAGTTTATCTGCAAATTCATATAGTTCGATTTGTTTTAGTGACCACATTGTGATCTTAAGAGCTTGTGGAGAAATAATATGAACACAATAATTTGAATCATTATATGTAAGAGACTTCAAGATGTGGATAGTGTTTTCTGGGACCACTAGAAATAAATGTTTTTTTACATCTTTATGGTTTGCATATTTTGACAATCTGCCAACCTGATCTTTAATATAGTTTGGGAAATTGCTTAATTCTTGATTTTTTCCAGGGCTTTTTGCGTCAAACACAATATATTCATCACAAATTTGGATAACATTATCTGGCTTCTTATCGTGATGCCACTCTTCTATAAATGTGATGGATTCTTCTTGACAGATTAATTTAATGGCATTGTTTACATTGAGCTCATGATCTTGCCAAGTCCTTTTAATAAGGTCTTCTTTTTCTTTGTCCCTTAATTCCTTGTCTTCTATAGCTTTTCTTTCTCGTTCTCTTGCATTATTTTCAAATTGTTCATATTGAGCAATTTGTGAGTCTCGAATTGTGTTTTTTGTATTTTCTTCTTGTTTCATTTTATTTAGCTCATTGGTAAGCTCAATATTTTTAATTTTTAAAGGCGCAAGAATTTCTTTTTCATTTTCAAGAATTTGAATTTTTGTTTTTAGATTTTCAGATATTTTTAATTCAGCCTTGTGGTCGCTTTTTAAATCATAGTATTCTTTTTCTAATACGTTTATCTTTTCCTCTGTTTCTTTTTGTTTTTCAATAGATGTTTTAAGCTCTGTTAAGCGAATAATGATATTTTTCCAATAAAAAATTCTATCGAAAATAGATGAACTTATTATTTTTTTAATCTTTTCAATGTCGGTATAATTCATACTACAGTATAATTAAATTTAAGGGATAAACCTAAAAAAATATTATTATTTCTTTCTATATATAGATGATTAAAATTTTTAAATTAGATTTTAATTATGACAAAGAGGTTCCGCCAAAAGTTTCCGCCTATTTATAAATTAGATTTACATGGCGTCCAACATGATGAGGTTTTTAATTTAGTAGAAGACTTTGTTTTAAAACATCAACTTTCAGTTCCATTAAAAATTATTACGGGGAATTCGGACAAGATGAAAAAAATTGTGATAAGTGTGTTAGTCAAGCATAAATTCCAATATTCAGATGGAGATTATTATAATCGAGGATATATAGATGTTTTAAATTAATTATTTATCTTTAAAAACAGATTTTATGATATGAAAAAAACAGGCTTTTTTTTAATAGTGTTTTTGCTTTCTTTATTTGGTTGTGACCGAACATGTAATGATACGGAAGCATGTAATTATGGATTCAGTGAGGATTGTAGGTATCCAGAGCACTCACAGTTTGTAATGGAGGGGACATGGAATTTGGTTGACATGCATGATCCATTTGGCAGTTGTATTTTTTCTTTTTCACCTACATTTGATTGTGAATTAGATGAAACCTTTGAGTCTATTAATCTAATACTAAATGATGATGCGAATTGTGAAGTTTTAACTATTCCGTCTAGTTTCTCTTCTTCTTTTTCTACTGGGTCTTGGTCTTTTAATGTCTGTGAAAACACATTAAGCTTATTTCATGAATCATTTGATAATAGTAATGATGGTGTTTATTTTTTCTCAACTTCCACCGTTTTTGGTAGTCAAAAAATTCTTCAATTAGAATCAGATATGTTTTTGTCTGAGGATTTGGCAGGCAATATTTTGAGGTGGGAAAAGCTATAAATATATTTTTAGCCATATATGATATCTGTTGATAATTTGTCTCTTTATTTTGGTGCTCAAAATGTTTTTGAAAACATCTCTTTTATGATTAATAAAGGCGATAAGATTGGTCTGGTTGGTAAAAATGGTTCAGGAAAATCTACATTATTAAAACTACTGACCAATAATTTGCAGCCTAAGGAAGGCAAAGTTTCTAGATTTAAAGATCTTATTATTGGTTATCTCCAGCAAGACATTGATTTTCAAGATCAATACACCTTAATTGAAGAAATGCACAAGGTTTTTAGCAATATTGAGTTATATAATCAAGAGTTAGATCAATTAAATAAAGAAATTTCAGAACGAACGGATTTTGAAACCAAGGAATATATGGGTTTACTTGATAGATTGGCTGTTGTTGAAGAATCTCTAAGAATGGAAGGAGGCTATGATGTGAATCTAAAAATAGATAAAATCCTCAAAGGCCTCGGATTTAATAGAGAGGACTATAATAAATCAACTTCGGAATTTAGTGGTGGATGGAGAATGCGAATCGAATTAGCAAAAATACTATTAAAAGATCCAGATGTTTTATTGTTAGATGAGCCGACGAATCATCTCGATATAGTTTCGATTGTATGGTTAGAGAAATGGCTAACAGAATATACTGGAGCGGTTCTTCTTGTTTCACATGATAAAAAATTTTTAGACTCTATTACCAATAGAACCATTGAGTTGGCGTTTTCTAAAATTAATGACTATAAAGCTACTTATAGTAAGTATTTAGAATTAAGAAAAGACCGCCAAGAAAAACAATATCAGGCAAAAAAAAACCAAGACAAATATATTGAGCAAACAAAAATGTTGATTAATAAGTTTAGGGCAAAAAAAAACAAAGCTGCTTTTGCTCAAACACTTATTAGAAAGCTAGAAAAGTTAGATATTATAGAGGTTGATCAGCAAGATTTAAGTAAATTAAACTTCAGCTTTACAGCAGCTCCTCACAGCGGAAAGGTTACATTTAGGATGAAAAATATATTTAAGAGCTATGGTAACTTAGATGTTCTTAAGGGCATTGATTTAGAGATCAATAGAGGAGAGAAAATCGCTTTTGTTGGTAAAAACGGAGAGGGAAAAACAACTTTAGCTAAAATTGCCGTTGGTGATATTGAATTTGATGGTAGGACAGAATTAGGATATAATGTTAAGCTTGGTTATTATGCACAAAATCAAGTAGATTTTTTAGATCCAGATAGTAGCGTTTTAAAAACTATTGAAGATTCTATGACTGAAGAAACTCGTCTTAAAGCAAGAGACGTGTTGGGCTCTTTTTTGTTTACAAATGATGATGTTAATAAAAAGATTTCTGTGCTCTCTGGAGGTGAGCGAGCTAGGGTTTCATTATGTAAATTATTACTATCTCCTGTTAATTTTTTAATCATGGATGAGCCCACTAATCACTTAGATATTGTTTCCAAGGATATCCTCAAAAAAGCTCTTATAAAATTTGATGGCACCCTTATTATTATATCTCATGATAGAGATTTTTTACAAGGTCTAACAAATAAGATATATGAGTTTAAAAATCAATGTATTAAAGAGCACCTTGGTGATATCAACGAGTTTTTAAAACTCAAAGAACTAGAAACATTAGATGGTTTAAATATTAAAAATAAGGCTAAGACAGTAATTGTTAAAAAAGATAGTTCTCAGAAAATATCATACAAACAAAGAAAAGAATTAGATAAAAAAATCAGAAAAATAGAAAATAAAATTTCTAAAATAGAGGTGGAGATAACAGTATTAGAAAATACTAAAAAAGAGTTAGATGAAAAATTAACACAACCAGATTTATTTAAGGAACTCACAAATTCCCCTGATTTTTTCATCAATTACGAATTAGAAAAAGAGAAGATTCAGAAAAAGGAACAGGATTGGGAAAGCTTGGTCTTAGAATTAAGTAAACTAAAAAAGGGGGATGAAAAATAGTGTTTTAGTATTATTTTTTTTTTGTGTCAATATTCTGTTTGCACAAGATGTTGGATTCAGGGTTGGCTTAACTACAGCAACCCCTACAGGGAATAACGACGCTTATGACTTTGATTTTTTAAACTCGCTGGTTCCTGGCTATAAGGTTGGATTATTTAAAAGCTTTGTTTTATCAGATGTGATCATTGTAAAGCCAGAAATTTCATATAGGAGATATACAATTAAGCAAAAAATAGACTTTGGGGATAATACTATATACGATTCTCAGCAAGCACATGCTACTTTTGCTGGCGATTTAAATTTTGATGTTGAATTATCATATGTATGGTCTCTGATTTTTGGTATGGGCATCGATTATTTAATAAGTAAAAACAACATCATTTATGTTGGGTCTGAAAATGAATCATATGACTCGTCATTTGACGAAATGTTTGGTGATGAGAGGTTAGATCCTTTCGCGACCGTTGGCTTGTGTTATCGTCCTCGTCGCTCTCTATTATTAGACTTAGAATATCGTCATTTGTTAGATAATTGGGATACCGGAAACACTACTACCATTAGCGCATCTAATGGCAGTGTCAAACTACATATGATTAATCTTTCAGTTGCAGTATTATTTTAAATGGATTTTTATTAAAATTTATATCCAACAGACATTTGACTTGATACAACTCTTCTTAATAAATCAGTGCTTCCAAATAGCCAATCTGTTCCATAAGAGTCAATTCCGGCATTATGTAGATCTATATTTGAAGCAGGAGTAATAGAAACAGTTGACCGCAATGAAGCATATAGACCCACCTTCGTGTCTATTCCTATTCCAAATACCGCAGCAATATCCATGTCTTCCCAGTCCCAGTATTCTATCCCATTTATCGTTGAATTCCACCAAGGATCTTGAATGTCAGTTGGTATGTATTGTTCTACTCCAGCGGGATAATTTTCATTATATCTACCATTAAGGAGGCTGGATGCTTGAACCCCAGCCTGTAAATTTAACCCACCTATGTATAACTTTGCAAGTATGGGTATCGAGAGATAATTTAAACTTACATTACCACCATACGAGTCTATATATGTATAAGTATAGCCAAAACCAGAATATGTGGTTTCAACTCGGGGATAATTATATGTTATATTTGAATAATTTACTTCGGCACACAGTCCAATAGGGCCAAATTTAACATTATATCTTAGTCCAGCAAGAAAGCCATTTCCAGGATCTACAGTGTCATCATAACCATTTGTTAAATCATACGTTCCACTAGCAGTTACACCACCATGAATACCAATTCCATTTCTTTGGGCCATAGTAGTAAAAATGGTTCCTATAGAGAGGAATAAAATTATATAATATCTCATAACATATATTTTTATACACAAACTTATATATACAATAATAAAATTGCAAAAATATCAGGTATAATTATTTTATAATCAGATTATTAAATGCAATATTTAGTGTGTTTTTGCCAAAACAATACTTTAGATGAAATTTGGAGAATGTATTGGTGTCGATTTAAATACTAAAACTTATTATATTTGGGCTATGAGATTTTATTGGTTATTATTAGCATCATCATGTTTATGTGCCCAGCCTCAGCTAGATACTGTGCAGTATGCAAAAAATCATATATCTGTAGGATTGTTCGATCATAAGGTTGGGGCAGGTCTAATTGGCTATTCAAGAACCATATTTCACAATGGGAATAATGAAATTTTTTTAGGCTTTGGGACTTTGTTGGCAGTAAATACAGTTGCTGTGGGCGTAAAAAAAGATTTGTGGAAATCGAATTTAGATAAAGTCTTTTATTCCGTTTTTTCTATTAAGGGGGTTCACGGAATAGCGGGGTTAGATGATTTTATTGCACCAAACATATCTATAGGATTAGATATTCCACTCTCGACACATAAACACAAAAACCTTTGGTTGTTGAGACCTATTAAGGATTTTGTAGATTATTGGGAAATAATATTTCCAAAAATAGAAGCTATTAAGAAACAGGAGTTTTTTAATATTGGTGTTAGTTCAACATTTAGAATTGAGAATAAGCGCATTAGGCTATTGACTATTCCATATCTTAATTTTAGTTATAGGTGGTAGCCCATATTTTTAACATGAAAAATATTATATTTCCCATATATTTAGCAGTTGTTTTTTTTTCACTAACACTGTTTTCTCAAGAAAATTTTCCTAAAAATGGCGTTCGTTCAACAGATCAAATTATGCACGCTTTTATTAATGCGGATATTTATATAGACTATGAAACTAAAATAGAGGGTGCCACATTATTGATTCAGGGGGACAAAATTATTAAAATAGGGGAGTCTATACGTATACCAGAGGAAGCTAGGATCATTGATTTAGAGGGATATCAAATTTGCCCATCATTTATCGACCCATATACTACTTATGGACAAAGTCCCTATATAAACGAATCTACTGTGTCTTCCTGGAACCCGGCTTTAAAGATGGAGTTTAATGCTGTGGATAATTTTAAAATAGACATTAAAGAAGCAGAAAAATTTATAAATAATGGCTTTGGATTAGTTAATACACTTCAAAGAGATGGGATTATAAGAGGAAAATCTGCATTAATATTTTTATCGTATGATAAGCCACATGAATCTGTATTTGTAGATGCGTCTGCACTGTGTTTATCCTTCAATAAAGGAAGTTCAAAAATGTCATATCCTAAATCGCTAATGGGCTCAATTGCTCTTTTGCGCCAATCCTATTATGATTTAGAATGGTATCAAACTCAAAATAAAACCTTTAATACTTCTTTGGAATCTTTTGCAGACAAAAAGAATTTACCTAAAATTTTCGAGGTAAATAATTACCAATCTATTTTTCGAGCCAATAAAGTTGCCACTGAATTCAACGAAAAGTATATAATTAAAACAAATGGAGATGAGTATAAGAGGATTCAGGAAATTAAAAATCTAGACATCCCTTTAATTGTCCCTGTTAATTTCCCCAAGCTTAAGCTAAACAATGATCCATATGAGAATTTAGATTTTTCTTTGTCTACTTTGAAACATGTTGACACAGCCCCTTTTAACTTATCTATTCTACTTAAGCATGGTCTTGATGTAGCCATTACAACCCACGGCTTAGAATCTTTATCAGATTTTTATAAAAATATTAAAAAAATTATTTCATCAGGAGTATCAAAAATTGAATTGTTAAAGTCACTCACTTACAGTCCGGCTCAGTTTTTAAATATATATGATAAGGTTGGATCTATTTCTAAGGGTAAAAGGGCTAATTTTTTAATTTTTAGTGGAGAGATTTTTTCAGATGATTTTTGTGTTTATCAAAATTGGGTTAATGGCAAAAAGTTTGATGTAAGTGACATGAATTTAAAAAATTTGGTTGGAAATTATGAGTTCTTTGTTCAAAAAGAAAAGGTTAAAGATATAGAGTTGTATATCAAAAACAGACAAATACAAACCAAAACGAAAAATGACTCATTAGCAAAAAATGACATAAAAAAAATAGAATTAATTGGCAAAAAATTATCCTTTGTTCAAAACGGAACTTTTTTTAATGGAACTTTTTTTGATTCTGTTATTCGCGGAGAACTTTATGATTCTTTAGGAAATTGGGGTGAGTGGGAATTAAGAAAAATGAAAAACAATTCTGTCGCAATCGATTCCAATTTAAAAAATGATACTCTTGAAATACATAGTGAAATACTATATCCTAATATGGCATATGGTTTTAGAGAGATGCCGGCACAAGAGGCCGTTTTGTTTCAAAATGCTACTGTTTGGACAAATGAAGCAATGGGCATTGTAGATAGTTGTGATATTGCAATTGAAAGCGGAAAGATTATTGCCGTAGGAAAGAATTTAAATACAAGTATTTTCAAATCTTCCAGTAGCGTGGTAGTTGTTGATGCATCAACTAAGCATATTACTTCTGGGATAATAGATGAACATTCTCACATAGCTATTCGAAAAGGTGTTAATGAGGGAACTCAGGCTGTCACCTCTGAGGTTAGAATTGGTGATGTAATTAATCCGGATGATATTAATATATATAGACAATTAGCCGGTGGTGTCACGATAGCGCAATTATTACATGGATCTGCCAATCCAATTGGAGGCCAATCTGCAATTATCAAATTAAGATGGGGCCATTTAGCAGAAGAGCTAAAATACAAAAAAGCAAAACCGTTTATAAAATTTGCCTTAGGTGAAAATGTCAAACAATCTAATTGGGGGAGTAAATATCGGACACGATTCCCGCAAACAAGAATGGGGGTTGAGCAGATAATATATGATGCTTTTGTGCGAGCAAAAGAATATGATGAGAAACAACAGAAATATAAAAAGAACAAAAAAGGATTAAGGCCTAGAAAAAATTTAGAATTAGATGCCTTGGTAGAGGTTTTAAATCATGAAAGATTTGTGACATGCCATTCATATATTCAGTCTGAAATTTTAATGTTAATGGATTTGGCTAATAGCTTCGATTTTCGAATTAATACATTCACCCATATTTTAGAGGGTTATAAGGTTACCGATGAACTAAAAGCACACGGAGCTAATGCGTCAACGTTTTCAGACTGGTGGGCGTATAAATATGAAGTCAATGATGCTATACCATATAATGCGGCCCTATTGTCAGATGCCGGTGTAAATACTGCGATTAATTCAGATGATGCAGAGATGGGGAGAAGATTAAACCAAGAAGCTGCTAAAATGATTAAATATGGGAATATTCCTCAAGAAGAAGCATGGAGGTCAGTTACATTAAATCCTGCTAAAATGTTACATATAGATGATTATGTTGGGAGTTTGAAAAAAAATAAAGATGCTGATATTGTGATATGGTCTTCTAATCCATTGTCTGTCTATTCTATAGTAGAGCAAACATATGTTGATGGGAGATGTTATTTTTCTTTAGAAAAAGACCTCAAGCATCGAGAAAGAATCAAAAAAGAAAAAGCAAGACTGTTACACAAAATTATAAATACAACAAAATGACACAAAAGATTTTAATACTATTTTTTCTTTTCTTTCAATCTCTGCATTCACAAAATAGTGTTCAGAAAGTTTTGATTGGAGGTGTTGCTCACATTGGCAATGGAGAAGTTATTGAAAACACAACGATTATTATTTCAGATGGAAAAATTAAACAAATTGGCCCTGTCGATGAGGTTTACTTTAGTCCTACAGAATCAGAAATAATAGATGTGAGTGGAAAACATATATATCCTTCATTAATACTGCCTAATAGCACTCTTGGTTTAGCAGAAATAGATGCGGTTAGGGCTAGCCGGGATGAAAAGGAGGTTGGGAATTTTAATTCTAATGTTAGGTCACAAATTGCATATAACGCAGAATCTATTGTGATAAGTACTGTTAGAACAAATGGCATCTTACTTGCACAGGTTACACCAAGAGGAGGGCTGATTGGTGGGCGTTCTTCCATTATGAAATTAGATGGGAATAATTGGCAGGATGCCACATATCTAGAAGATGATGGACTTCATATTTATTGGCCTGAGACATATCATCGTGGTCACTGGATACATAGTCATGATTTTACATCAAAGGACAAGGAGGTTGAAAAAGAAGATTTAGCATCAAAAAAAATAAAAAAATCTATACTTGAGCTTTATGATTTTTTTGATAATGCACAACAATATAATTTATTGAAAAAAAAGAATCTTGATTTAAGATTTGATGGTTTGAAAGATTTGTTCATAGGAAATGCCACTTTGTATTTGCATGCAAATACAGTTAATGGAATGAAGCAGGCAATCTTATTTGCCAAGCATTATAATATTGATAAGATTGTTATTGTTGGCGCTGCAGAATCCTGGAGAATAACAGATTTTATTTTGGAGCATAATGTCTCTATTGTTTTAGAAAGAACACATAGTCTCCCATCTTATGAAGATAATGATATTGACCAGCCCTTTAAAACTCCCAAAATCCTTAAAGATAAAGGGATATTATTTTGTCTGAATTATCAAGGTGATATGGAAAGGATGGGCTCTAGAAATTTGCCATTTTTGGGAGGAACGACAGTCGCTTATGGATTAAGTAAAGAAGAGGCATTAGAGTTAATGACTTTCAATGCGGCTAAAATATTAGGAATTGAAGATAGAACAGGGACCCTTGAGCTAGGCAAAGACGCTAATCTATTTGTGTCTTCTGGTGATATCTTGGATGTTATGTCTAATAATGTTGAATTATTATTTTTAATGGGGGAAGAAGTTAATTTAACTAACCATCAGACAAGACTATATGATAGATATAAATCTTTAGACTCAATAGATCAATTTTGATAGATTAAAATGAAAAAACTATTCCTCCTTCTTAGTATTCCTTTTTTATCTTTTGGACAAGTTGTAACGGAAGACTGTAGCTCAATTCCTGACCCAGGGCCCTGTTTTGGGTGTGGGTTTATATATTGGTTTAATCCAGCAACATCTCAATGTGAAGAGTCGTGTTGGGGATTGTGTGATGGATTAGTTCCCTTTTGGACACTAGAAGATTGTCAAAATAGTTGTGAAAATAATTCATTTATCCAAGAATTATCAACTAATAAAGTCCTTTTAAACAAAATGGACTTTATAGGAAGAGAAGCAACTAACAAAGGCCTCCAATTACATGTCTATGATGATGGCTCTGTAGAGAAAAAATATGTTATAAAATAAAAGCACCCACTATCGTAGATGCTTTATCTATTGCTCCTCCTACTAGACTTATTTCGAACCATTTGTTAAAGGATTTGCAAGATTTTCATCTGTTATATAAGGAAATTCAAGCATATAAAAAATCACCTAGTTTGAGTTGAGCACTAGACTAACATTTCCCTTTCAATGCTAAAAACACTTATATTTGAAGTATGAAAAAATTACTTCTGCTACTTATTTTACCCTTTTTAATCTTAAGTCAAGAAATACATCAAACCAATATTAATCTTGAAACCGTCAATATATATGGCAGCATGATTGATTTAAATAATTTAGAATCGGGTAAAAATATAACTATTATAAGTGCTGATGAAATTCATGATTATAGCTTTAATTCGATAGATGAATTATTAAAACTTATTCCTAGTATTGAACTGCAATCAAGGGGAGGGTTTGGCAATCAATCTGACATAGTATTAAGGGGAAGTACGTTTAATCAAACACTTGTTCTACTAGATGGGGCAAGAGTTAATGATCCACTAACTGGTCATTTTAGCATGTACATCCCCATTAATCCTTTTGAGATTCATCAAATAGAAATCATTAGAGGTGGTGGATCATCAATTTATGGTCCTGATGCAGTAGGTGGTGTAATTAACATAGTAACCAAGTTGTTTAAAGACGATGCTAACAAAGATGAGATCGTATTAGAATCTAAAATTGGATCCAATAAGCTAAAAAGTGATAATTTATTTATTGCAACAACACTGCATAAAAAGTTTTATACAACATTCGGCATCAACTTAATCAAATCTGACGGCCAAGAACTGTATGATGATATTTTTAGTTTTTTTGATAACCAAACGTTTTCACTATCTCATAGATATCGTTTTAATGAAAAATTGAATATAATACTACGATCAGTATACGCAAAACGATCTTTCAACTCACAATACTATTACACCAGAAGTGCTTATGACCTGTCTACTGAAACAATTCAGAAAAGTTGGACGCAAACTCAAATTAACTATCAAATTGATGACAATAGACAACTCAGTTTTATGACCACCTATCAGAATATTGATGATTTATATATTTTTAACCCCGCCTTCCCTTCTTATCAAAATTACACTGAGTTAACTAATAGTAACCTGCATTACA
>MDTG01433326.1_pt1 | contig 30225 bp, 35 predicted proteins | sample 811421 | NCBI WGS metagenome assembly MDTG01 (sample SAMN05326645, study PRJNA326480) | marine metagenome | isolation source: seawater | place: Pacific Ocean: South East | collected 2011 | reverse complement strand
TTGCGGGGGTAGGATTTGAACCTACGACCTTCAGGTTATGAGCCTGACGAGCTACCAGACTGCTCCACCCCGCGATAAATTATTTTTTTTTTATGTTAATAGCCTGAAGTTTATCTTTCTCTTCTTTAATGTCGTAAACTATTTTTTGCTCCTCTTTAAGCACTCTCAATTTAGAATTTTCTAGGGCTGAGACATGAAGAAAAATATCTTTTTTTGTTTCATCGTCAGTGATAAAACCATAACCTTTTTTGGCATTAAACCATTTTACTTTACCAGATGGCATTTGTGATCCTCTCATTTTTTTAAATTTAGTACCTATTTTTAAGTTTTTGGAGTTTTTTAATTCTTTTAATATTTTCTGTTTGAACTCTTTTTTTTCGTTCAGAGGGTTTCTCATATGTGCTTTTCATTTTCATAACTTTAAAAAAGCCCTCTTTTTGAAGCTTCCTTTTTAAAACACGAATTGCTTGTTCAACATTATTATCTTTTACGTCTATTTTAATAAAAACCTCCAGTTAAAATTTTCCTGGTTGTTATCATTTGAGACTTTGTTTGTCTAGAGAGAAGCGGCTTGAGCCTTTTTTTCTTCTCTAATCTTAGCTTTTTTCTCTCTTTCAACTCTTCTTTTGGCTTTATCGAGACTTTTTTGGAAAGCCTCTTGAGTGCACAATGCCAAAATTACAGGGTCCCTGGGTTTGAGATTTGAAAAATTCCAATAACTTCTTTTTCTGATAAGAGAAACTGTACCCTTGGTGCTACCCACAAGCTTAGAAATTTGACCGTCTGTGAGTTCCGATGCATTTTTGCATAACCATAAAATTGCATCAGGTCTATCTTGTCTTTTTGATAAGGGTGTGTATTTAGGTTTTTTTCTCTCTTTGACTTCAACTTCCTCGATTTTTTTAAGTAAATTTAATTTTTTGGTTGGATCTTTCGAACAAAGTTCGATTTCCTCTCTTGATAACTGTCCTGCTAAAATTGGATTATAGGCCTTAATTCCTTTTGCCACGTCCCCATCAGCTATACCTTTTATCTCTAATTCATGTAAATTACAGAATTCTGCAATTTGTTTAAAAGTAAGAGTAGTATTTTCAACCAACCAAACAGCTGTGGCTTTTGGCATAAATGGAGCTTTAGTCATAAATTATTTTTTTGATCTTAAGTTACTGAATTTTTTATTATATTTGCTCACTCTTCCTTTGTCTAAGATTTTTTGAGTTCCACCTGTCCAGGCGTAATGAGATTTTGGATCAATATCTAGTTTTAATGTATCATTTTCTTTACCCCAAGTTGATCTAGTTTCAAACTCGGTGCCATCGGTCATTACCACTTTTATCTTGTGATAGTTGGGGTGTATATTTTTTTTCATAGAAGGGTGTTTTATATTAATAATGATTTTTACTCAACAGCTTTTTCATTAATTAAATCTTTCAATTCTTTATGTATATTGAAATTAGAGGCTAAAATATTCTTTTTTAATGGGTGAGCGGGATCATCTTCAAAAAAATCAACAAATCCTCCAGCCTCTTTTAATATTATTATACCTGCTGCAATATCCCAATAATTTAATTCTCTTTGCCAATAACCGTCAAATCTACCACAGGCAACATATGCAATATCTAAAGCTGCACTTCCAAACTTTCTTACGTTAGCAACATAATTAGAAACTTTCTGATATTCTGAAAAAATTTTTTTTTTAATTTTACTTAATCCCTTTGGGCCTCCTGTAACTAAAAGTGCGTCTTTTAGATTTTTTTTGTTTGAAACTCTAATTCTTGTATTGTTTAAATAGGCCCCACTGCCTTTCTCAGCGCAAAACATCTCATTCATAATTGGATTAAATATAACTCCACATTTAATTTCATTATTTTCCTCATAAGCTATTGAAATAGCAAATTGAGGCAATCCATTCAAAAAATTCATTGTTCCATCGATTGGATCTATTATCCATCTATTCTTTAAATTTGATTTATTTATTATACCTCTTTCTTCGGAAATAATTCCATACTCCGGGTGAGCTTTTTGCAACTCTTCAATGATAATTTTTTCTGTTCTTTTATCAGCTGATGAAACAAAATCACCTGGACCTTTTGTAGAAACTTGCAAATTTTCTATTTCACCGAAATCTCTTATTAAGGATCTCGAAGCTTTAATACATGCCCTTGTAATCAAATTGATTTGAGGAGAGTTTAATTTCATTAATTAACTCTTTTTACATATTCTAAAGTACGAGTATCGATTATAATTTTTTCTCCACTTTCAATAAAAGGAGGAACATTTATCTTAATTCCACAATCAATTATGGCTGGTTTATAAGACGAAGATGCAGTCTGGTTTTTTATTGCTGCATCAGTTGACTCAATTGTACATTCTATATTATTGGGAAGGTCCATTGAAATAGGTTTTTCCATCATAAATGATATTGTAACTTCTAAATTTTCTTTAAGTAATTTATGTTTTTCCCCAATTAAGGATTTAGAAATTTCCACTTGTTCGAATGTTTTGCTGTCCATAAAATGACAATTTTCACCATCTATATACAAAAAATTAAATTTTTTTTCATCAACCTCAGCTTTCTCAACAGTTTCGCTAGATCTAAATCTCTCATTCAGTTTAGTTCCTTTAATTACACTTTTTAATTCTACCTGATTAAAAGCTCCTCCTTTACCAGGTTTAACATGTTGAGACTTCAAGACATTCCAGTAATCGTTTTTATGTTCAATTATCATCCCAGGTTTTATTTCATTAGCAGTAATTTTCATTTGAACATCCGAATTGCATCTATTGGTTTTAAATTTGGGTTATCCCAAATAAAACTTGATATTGCAATATAATTTGCACCCAATTCCATTAATTTTTTATAGTTTGAATTATCAATTCCACCAATAACGACAATTGGCTTTTTAATATAAATTTTAGCCCACTTAAGAATAGTCTGATCGGCTTTTATTGCCTTAGGCTTTAGTTTAGACTTATAAAATGATCCAAAGGCTATGTAACTCACTTTCTCTTTAATTGCTTTTTTAGCAAGTATCTTTGAATTGTGACAAGTAATACCTAAAATTTTATTTCTAAGTTTTTTTTTCGCAAGTGCTATAGAGCCATCTAGTTGCCCCATATGGCATCCATCAGCATTAGATTTTATAGCAACTTCAAAGTCATCATTAATAATTAATTTTACTTTATGTTTTACAGTTATTTTTTTTATTTTTTTTGCTATTTTTACAATTTCTTTAAATTTATATTTTTTTAATCTTAATTGAAAAAATTTTACATTTCCTACTGACAGCACCTTGTTTAAATTATAGTAGAAATTTCTATTAATTTTTTGCGGAGAAATTAAATATAATAACTTCCTCAATTGAGTTAAGCCGCTATCTCTTTCTCAAAACTTTCTAACCACTTTCCTTGAGATGAAAGCCCATTCATTCTGGCACGATGATTGAAAGCTTTTTGAATATTGTTAGTGTTTTTTTGATCTTTTCCAAATTCTTTTAATGCACTAGCTTGCAGTCCTCTTCCATATGAAAAAGTAATCAAAAAGTTGGTATCATTTATCTTGTTTATCTCGTTTAGATTCCGAGTAGACTCAATTTCAGACTGCCCTCCTGATAAAAATGCAATTCCGGGTACTTCTGAGGGAACATTTTTTTTTAAACAATCTAAAGTTTTTTTAGCTATTTCAGATGTGCTTGATTTGTCTTGGCAATCAGAGCCTGGGATAATCATATTTGGTTTTAAAACCGTACCTTTTAAATCTACCTTATGTAAATGAAGTTCATTATAGCATTCATTCAGTACATTTGTAGTAACATCATAACATTTATCTATTTTATGATTGCCATCCATTAATACTTCTGGCTCAACTATTGGAACCATATTCGCTTCTTGTACTAAGGCTGCATATCTTGCCAAAGCGTGTGCATTTGATTTTATACTTTGCGTAGAGGGATATTTGTTGCTTATCTTATATACGGCCCTCCATTTTGTAAATCTTGCTCCGAGATCATAGTATTCTTTTAGTCTTTCTCTTAAACCATCTAATCCCTCTGTAATGGTTTCATCAATAGATCCTGAAAGCGGTTTTGCACCCTTATCTACTTTAATTCCAGGTATTGCCCCATGTTTTGTAATTAACTCTGGAATTGTCATACCTAATGTTGATTTTTGTTTAATTGTTTCATCGAAAAGAATTACGCCTCCTATATAATCTTTCATTGCGCTAGCATTAAACAGAGTCTGTCTAAATAATAATCGATTATTTTCTTCGTTCTCAATATTTATACTTTTAAATCTTTTGGCTATTGTCCCTGTGCTTTCATCTGCAGCTAGTATTCCTTTTCCTTTAGCACACATTTTTTTTGCAATATCATTGAGTTTCATATCGTTTTTTTATTTTAAAACACTAAGACCAGGCAAGTCTTTTCCTTCAAGGAACTCTAAAAAAGCACCACCTGCTGTTGATAAGTGTGTAAAAGAAAGTTTTGTTTTTGATTTATTTACCGCTGATAATGTATCGCCACCTCCCAAAACTGAAATCAATGACTTTTGCTTTGTATTATTTGAAATTATTTCAGCTATTGAAATAGTGCCAAATTCAAAATTTTTATTTTCAAAATAACCTGCAGGACCATTCCATAAAACTGTATTAGATTTGTTAATAATTTCCTTTATTATTTTAATTGATTTCGGACCAATATCTAAAATTATATCATCGTTTTTAATATCATCAGTTTCTTTGATTGTTCCTTTTCCATTAAGCTTTAGACTTACTACTACGTCTTCAGGTATCGAAACAATGCAATCATTAAGTGCTGCATTTTTGTAAATTTCGTCTATTATTTCAATTGTATTTTTCTCAATCAATGATTTTCCAACATTTAAATTTTTATAAGCTAAAAAATTGTTAGCCATTGCTCCAACAATTACCAGATTATTCACTTTTTTGATCAAACTATTGATAACGTTAATTTTTGTAGAAATTTTTGAACCTCCAATAATACAACTAACTGGCTCTTTTTTATTTTTTATTACCAAATTAATTGCTTCTAGCTCTGTTTTTAACAAAGGACCACCATAAGATTTTTTTACAAACTTTGTAATACTATGGATCGACGCCTGTTTTCTGTGAGAGCAAGAAAACGCGTCATTAATAAAAATATTACCCAAAGAAGCTAATTTTCTGGAAAATACTTTATCGTCATTTGTTTCTTCTTTAAAAAACCTAATATTTTCCATCAGCATAATTTCACCTTCCTTCATATATGAAAATTTTTCTTGAGAACGGTCGTCTAATTCTCCAGTAAAAAAGTAAATGTTTGTTTTAAGATTTTTCTTAAGGTATTTAAAAATTGGCATTAAAGATAAATCTTTAGATTTTACACCTTTAGGTCTTCCTAAATGACTTATAATGATAATTTTAGCTTTTTTTTCTATTAACTTTTTAATGAAGGGTAAACATAATAGAATTCTTGTATCGTCTTGAATAATTTTGTCCTTTATCGGAACATTTAAATCTAATCTAAGTATAACCTTTTCGCCTTGAATATTTAAGTTTTCCGGAAAAAATTTTATTTCATCCATTAATCTTAATTATTCTCTTAATTTATTTTGAATGAAAGTCGTAATTTTATCCTCGGTCAAATTGAAATAATTATAAATATCTTTATATGGTGCACTTTCACCAAATTTATCAATTCCAAAGTTAATACCTTTATTTTTAATATATTTTTGCCAAGACTTTATGCTACCAGCCTCAAGAGTTACAACCAATGCATCATCCTCTATAATATCTTTTTTATATTCATCAGTTTGCTCATCAAAAATCTCCATACACGGCATAGAAACAACTTTTGAATGAATATTATTATCCTTAAGTTTTTCTTGAACTTTTAAAGCTAATTCAACTTCAGTTCCTGAAGCAATTATTGTAACCTTGCTTTCATGGGATGTTATATTGATAACATAAGCACCTTTTTCGCACTTATTTTTTTTTTCATTACTCGGATTAATGTAAGGAACTTTTTGTCTCGATAAAGTTATTACACTAGGTGTGTTATTATTTTTAAGAGCCAATTCCCAGCATTCTAAAGTTTCATTTGTATCCGCTGGCCTGAATACATTTAAATTTGGAATAGCCCTTAATCCCGCAAGCTGCTCTATAGGCTGGTGAGTCGGCCCGTCTTCTCCTAAACCAATGGAATCGTGAGAAAAAATATATATTACTTTTAGACCCATTAATGCTGATAGCCTTATGGCAGGTTTACAATAATCCGAAAAAATTAAAAATGTTCCTCCGAATGGTATTATCCCACCATAAAGAGCTAGACCATTCATTATCGCGGCCATTCCGTGTTCTCTAACTCCATAATGAAGATAATTTCCGTTAAAATTTCTAGAATTAATAGTCTTAGAATAATTTGTTTTAGTATTATTTGAACCACTAAGATCTGCTGAACCGCCTATTAATTCAGGCAAAATTGCTGAAATACTTTCAATTGCAGCCATCGAACATTGTCTAGTAGCTAAGGTTGGTTTGGCATCAAAATTTTTAGTTTTTTCTTTTTCTATAATTTCACCTAACTTATCCAAATTATCATTAGAGATAAATTTATCTAATTTATTCATAATTTCTGGATTTTTTTTATTTATTTTTTCTCTCCATTTGTTCTCAAGCGATTCACCTCGATGACCTATTTCTCTCCATTCGTTAAGTATTTCATCTGGAATTTCAAACGGTTTATGTGTCCACTTTAATTTTTTTCTTACCAAAACTATTTCATCCTCTCCTAAAGGAGAGCCATGTGAGGATGCCTTACCAGATTTATTTGGAGAACCAAAGCCTATTATAGTTTTACAAGATATAAGCGAAGGTTTGTTAGCCTTAGACGCTCTCGAGATGGCTTTAGAAATTTGCTTTTCACTATGACCATCAACTTCAATATAGTTCCATCCGTAGGCCTCAAATCTTTTTTTATAGTTATCAGAAACACTTAGAGATGTTGATCCATCAATTGAGATTTTATTATTATCAAAAAATACTATTAAATTTTTTAATTTTAAGTGACCAGCTAAACTCATAACTTCATGACTAATTCCTTCCATTAAATCTCCATCACTAGCTATCACGTAAGTTTTATTATTTATTAAATCCGCGCTAAATTTTTTTTTGAATATTTCCTCAGCAATTGCCATTCCAACAGCATTACCTAAACCTTGTCCTAGCGGACCTGTGGTCGTTTCTATTCCTGTTCCTTTTTTGTATTCCGGATGACCAGCACAAATTGATTTTAATTTTCTGAAATTTTTAAGATCATCTAATTTTACACTTTTATAACCTGTAAGATACAACAAAGAGTAAAGAAGCATTGAACCGTGCCCCGCGGATAGAATAAATCTATCTCTATTTATCCAATTAGGATTTTTTGGGTTAAACCTCAGGTGGTATTTAAAAAGCACCGTAGCAACATCAGCCATTCCCATAGGCATACCTGGGTGCCCTGACTTTGCTTTTTGCACCGCATCAATTGATAAGAATCTAATTGCGTTGGATAATTGATTAAATTTTACAGTCACTTTTAAATACCTATATAGACTTAAACTATCGATATCAATAATATGGTATAAATTTATATGAGTAATATTGAAAAAAAAGAAAAAAACTTAAATCAACTTATAGATAAGTTGAAAACTATATCTTTAAGTTATTCACAGCCAAACTATGAAATTGAAAAAATTAGAACTGAAAGAAATGAATTATTTAGAAAAAAAAATGAAATAGAAAAAAAAAACCAGGAATTAATGAGAGAGCACAAATATTTAAAAGAAAAGATTAAAAATTTGCAATTAGATGTCAATAAAAATTCAGAAATTGAAGAAAAATTTAATCAAGACATAGATGAATTGAGTCAAGAAACAGAAAATTTAGTCAAAGAGATAGATAAATGGCAAATGTAAACATTAAATTCAACAACAAAGACTATTTATTATCGTGTGATGATGGTCAAGAAGAATCGTTAAAAAAGCTAACAAAATTTTTAGATAAAAAATACTCAGAACTTAAAGATAAACTTGGAAATATTGGAGAAAACAAGCTTTTATTAATTACTACAATCCAATTAATTGATGAGTATTTTGACCTTAAACAAAAAGTAACAGAACAAAAAAAAAAACTTGATGTCATCTCGAACAAGTTCAAAGAAATTAAATCTTTAGCAATAAATTATAAGCAAGATAAGGACGTTGAAATTGAAAAATTGCATAAAGAATTAGAAAGTTTTAAAAAAACAATTGAAGATAACAACGTTTTATACGAGTCCTTATTGGATAAAACCACTCAATCTTTAGAAAAAATAATTTCCAATACAGAGTCACTGTCTAAAATACAGTAGATGCATCAAAAAAATATAATCCGAAAAAAATACTACCTTTTAAGAAAAAAAAAGTATTATGATATTTCGAAAAATTTTTTTAATCCTTTGTTAAGTCTGCTCAAGTCAAAATATCAAAATAAAAGAATAAATTTAGCTTTATATTATCCATCATCTTCTGAACTGAATGTTTTAAAACTGTTAGATATTAAATATTTTTCTCATCAAAACTTACTGCTACCGAGTATTGGTAAAAAAAAGACTATGAATTTTTATTTATGGAAAAAAAATGATGTTTTATCAATAAATAAATATGGAATGTTAGAACCTTTTAAATCAAAAATTATGATACCTGATACAATCTTAGTCCCACTACTAGCATTTGATAAGAGCAAAAGTAGACTAGGTTATGGTAAGGGATATTACGATCGCTATTTAAACAAACATCGTAAAAATTTTAAAAATATATTATCTATTGGTGTTGCATTTTCATTTCAAAAATATCATAACCTTCCGGTAAACTATAAAGATGTAACGTTAAATTACATACTTACAGAAAAAGGAGTTTATTAATGAAAATATTAATTCTAGGAGACATAATGGGTTCTTCGGGTAGAAATGCCCTTAAAAAAAAATTACCTACAATTATTAAAGAAAATAAAATTAACTTCGTCGTTGTAAATGGAGAAAATGCAGCTGATGATGGTAAGGGGATAACAAAATTAATCGCGGAAGAATTTTTCGAAAAAGGAGTAGATGCAATAACATCTGGAAATCATATATGGGACAAAGATGAAACAACTAATTTTATCGAAAAAGAAAGTAGACTTTTGAGGCCAGCTAATTTTGTAGAGGGTTCACCTGGAAAAGGATATGAAATATTCCTCTCTAAGGATAAAAAATATAAGATTGGTGTTGTAAATTTAATGGGTAACGTTTTTATGCGGAAAACTGATGATGTTTTTTTAGTAGCACAAAACATTAAAAAAAAGATGATTTTAAAAAAAAATATTGATTTTTTAATAATCGATTTCCACGGAGAAATTACTAGTGAAAAAATGGCTATTGGGCATTTTTTTGACGGTCTTTCAACTTGTGTTGTTGGAACTCATACGCATATTCCTACTGCAGATACTAGAATACTTGAAAAGGGAACCGCCTATCAAACCGATATTGGAATGTGTGGTGATTATAACTCTGTAATTGGGATGAATAAGGAAAATTCTATAAAAAGATTTTTAAAAGACAAAAATGCAACTAAACATTTTCCTGCTGAAGGAGAAGCAACACTTTCTGGAATTATTGTAGACACAGATGTAGAAACCGGTTTAGCTAAAAACGTAGCAAGACTTTTGGCTGGAGGCACTTTAAAAAAATAATTATGGCTGGACACTCACACTGGGCAGGTATTAAGCATAAGAAAGGTAGAGCAGACAAGGAGAGAGCGAAGATATTTTCTAAGCTTTCTAGAGAAATCACTGTTGCCGCAAAACTTGGAGATAAAGATCCAGATATGAACCCTAGGTTAAGATCAGCTATTCAAGCAGCTAAACAAGCCAATATGCCAAAAGACAATATTTCAAGAGCGATTAATAAATCTGAGCTAAGTGCGGATAGAAATTATGAAAACTTAAGATACGAAGGATATGGACCATCAAACGTAGCATTTATTATAGAAACTCTAACGGATAATAAGAATAGAGCTGCATCAAGCATCAGAACGATTTTACAGAAAAATGGAGGCAGGTTAGGCGAAACAGGATCCACTGTTCATTTGTTTAATAATTTTGGAATAATTCATTTAGATAAAAAAATAAGTGAAGATAAGATTTTTGAGCTATCTATAAACGCAGGTGCTAATGATTGTAAGAATTTAAAAGATGTCTTTGAAATAATTACTAAAAAAGAGGATTTTTATAAAGTGAGAACCGAGATAGAAAAAAAAATTGGAATTCTCGCATATTCTGCAATTGAATGGAGACCTCAAATTTATATTGATTTAAGTTATGAAAAAACTGAAAAAATTATCGAAATTTTAAGTGCTTTAGAGGAACTAGACGACGTTCAAAGTATTTTTACTAACGCTAATTTAACATCATCAAAGATATGAAAATTATTGGAATTGATCCAGGTTTAAGTGGAGGAATTGCTATTTTACAGGGAAATAAGGTTTTAAATTTATTTGATATGCCAGTAATGTCAGAAGGGAAAAAAAATAAAAGACAATTAAATAGTGCTCAATTAGCAAACTTAATAAAAAACAACATAAAAACTAATGAAGATGTAGCAGTTGTAGTAGAACAGGTAAATGCAATGCCAGGGCAAGGTGTTACTAGTATGTTTAACTTTGGACAATCATTTGGAGCAATAAAGGGTGTATGCGCCGCATTAGAAGTGCCAATATATTTTGTAAGACCATCAAAATGGAAAAAATATTTTGATTTGATTAATTCATCAAAAGATGCAAGCAGAACAAAAGTTATAGAAATGTACCCTACACTATCTGAGCAATTATCAAAAAAAAAAGACGTTAATAAGTCTGACGCTATATTGATTGCTAGATTTTTCCGTGAGACAAGATTAAAAGACGATAATCGATAAATTATATCTAAAACGCCAAATTCATGACACAATCTAAAAGTAATCAAACTTAATGGAACAGGAAATAGCCTCTCAAATTGTTGGATTAGGCGGAGCAACAGATTTTTCTTTATGGAAACTATTTGTAAGAGCTGATTTTGTAGTTAAGTTTGTAATAATTTTATTAATTGCAGCCTCAATTTTTTCTTGGGCGTTGATTTTTGATAAATTTAAATTATTTAAGCAGATTAATAGCTCAATCGAAGATTTTGAAAAAAAATTTTGGAAAGCAAAATCTGCAGAAAGCTTTAATAATAATCTACCGGTAAACTCTAAGGATCCTGCAGTATTAATTTTCAAGTCAGCTATGGCTGAATTAATTAAAACAAAAAGACAATCCTCATCTGTTCAGGCTGCTAGAGTAGGTAGAATTTTAGAAATTGCGACTGACAATGAAATTAAAAAAGTAGAAAAAAATTTTACATTCCTTGCAACAGTTGGATCTACAGCACCCTTTATTGGTTTATTTGGAACTGTATGGGGTATAATGAATTCATTTCAGTCCATTGCAATTTCAAGAAATACAAGCCTTGCTATAGTTGCGCCAGGTATAGCAGAAGCATTGTTTGCAACAGCACTTGGATTATTAGCAGCGATACCGGCCGTAGTAGCTTATAATAAATTTAATAGCGACTCTCAAAAGTACTTTTCAAGAATTGAGAATTTTTCAAAAAGATTTCTATCAATAATATAAATAATGGCATTTAAATTTAATCGCTCAAGAAAAGAACCTATGAGTGAAATAAATGTAACTCCATTCGTTGATGTGATGTTAGTATTATTAATTATCTTTATGGTGACGGCACCTTTATTAACTGTTGGTGTTCAAGTAGATTTACCAGAGTCTGCTGCAGATTCTCTTCCAGATGATCAAGAACCCTTAACCTTAAGCATAAATTCAAAAGGCGAGATATATATACAAGAACATCAAGTTACTTATCAAAAAATGATTCCAAAGCTTTTAGCAATCGCAAAAAATAGAACTGATACAAGAATTTATGTTAGAGGAGACAAAAACATCAATTATGGAAGAGTTTTAGAAGTAATGGGCACTCTTTCTGGCGCAGGATTTTCAAAAGTGGCTTTAATTTCAGAGCCCTATAAAAATTAGGATGAATTATGATCAGAAGTTTAATTTACTCTTTGACATTCCATTCTGTGATGATTTTACTAACTATATTGAGTTTACCATTTATGCTTAGAGAACCCATTGACTTACCCCCGATTGTTTCAGTTGAACTCATTCAAATTTCAGATAAGACTAATATACCTTATGCACCGAAGGCTAGAAAACTAATTGAAGAGACTAAGAAAAAAGAGGATAAAAGACTTGTATCCGAACAAGCACCACCAGCAGCTAAAGCAAAAGAAAAACCAGACAGAATCCCTCTACCAAATGAAAAAAAAGAGGAAAAACAAATAGTTAAAAAAAAACAAAATCCAGAAGAAATTAAACCTCAAATTAGACAGTCTTCAGAGTTCGAGAAAAAAGAAATAATCGATACAAATCAAATAGCAGCATTAATTGATAAAGCCAAAGAGGAAGAGGCGGTGGTTGAAAAAAAAAAAGATAAGTTGACACAGAGTAGTCAAAAAAATTCATTTGCTACCGGTTTAACTCTTTCTGAGGAAGATGCTCTTCGAGCTCAAATTTTTGGTTGTTGGAGTGTTCCATTGGGACTACCCTATGATCAAGATCTTTTAGTGAGAATTAAGCTTAAATTGAAAAAGGATGGAACTATATTGAAATCTGAAATTTTAGATCATCAAAGAATGAATAGACCGGGCCAAAAATTTTATAAAGTATTAGCTGAAAGTGCGCTTAGAGCAGTAAGATTATGTCAACCATTAAAAGTACCCCCAACGGGTTACGACAAGTGGAAAGAACTACAATTAAATTTTAATCCGACAGAAATGTTGAAAGGTTAATGAAAAAAATATTTTATACATTATTAATTTACACTTTTTTTTTAGGAAAATCATATGCATTAATTGAGATTGATATTACTCGTGGAAATTTGGATCCTTTACCAATAGCAGTATCTCCTTTACACGTCGATGTAAAATCTGACAACTTTAAAGATATTAAAGTAAAAGAACTTGGAAATAACATTTCAAATATTATCGAAAAAAATTTTAAGGCAACTGGATTATTCAATCCACTTAAAAAAGATGCTTTCGTTCAAAAACCTGACATCGCCCATCTCAAACCAAGATTTGAAGATTGGAGATTAATAAAAGCTCAAGCATTAGTCACTGGAAAACTATTAATAAAAAATGAAAAATTAAAAATAGAATTCAGGCTTTGGGACTTAGCGGCAGCAAAAGAAATGACAGCTTTAGCATTCACAACAACACCTTCAAATTGGAGAAGAGTGGCACATATAATATCTGATAAGATTTATGAAAGGCTAACAGGCGAGGAAGGATATTTTGATACAAGAATTATTTATGTTGCAGAGAGCGGACCTAAAAACGAGAGAATTAAAAAATTGGCTATTATGGACCAAGACGGTGCTAATACCAAATATTTAACATTAGGAAATGAACTTGTGTTGACTCCACGTTTTAATCCAACCAATCAGATGGTTACTTATATGTCATACTTTAGAAACATGCCAAGAGTGTACCTGCTAGATATAGAAACCGGTACACAGGAAGTAGTTGGTAATTTTCCTGGTATGACTTTTGCTCCTAGATTTTCTCCTGATGGGAAAAAGATTGTAATGAGTTTTGCTAAAGACGGAAACTCTGATATCTACACAATGGATTTAGAAACAAGAGTTGTTGAGAGAATAACTGATCATTCATCGATTGATACATCGCCATCATTTTCTCCTGATGGAAAATTTATTGCATTTAATTCTGATCGCAGTGGGTTGCAACAGATTTACGTAATGAGAAGTGATGGAAGTGGAGTAAAAAGAATAACTTTTGGAAAAGGAATTTATGGAACTCCAGTTTGGTCACCAAGGGGAGATTTAATTGCATTCACAAAAATGCATAAAGGTAGATTTTTTATAGGTGTTATGAGAATTGATGGCACGGGCGAAAGATTATTGACTGAAAATTATTACCAAGAAGCTCCATCTTGGTCACCTAATGGTAGAGTTCTAGTTTTTTATAGAGAAACAAAAGCTGGATCTAAGGGAGAAGGTTTTTCTGCAAAATTATGGTCAATTGACATTACCGGATACAACGAAAAACAGCTTAAAACAAAAACAGACGCATCAGACCCATCTTGGTCCTCTTTATTATCTAAATGAGGTTGTATTTTATGTAAAATATACTTGAATAACACTTAATAATTTGTTTAAACCACATTAACAACCTAGGGGAAAAAAAATGACATTTAATAAGAATTTAAAAAACATATTACTAGTAGTTTTTGCTACTTTGATTTTAAGTGCTTGTTCTACAGCTAAGAAATCAGGTGTAGTTGAAGGTGATGTTTACACAGGCACAGAGACAGTTAAATACTTAGCATCTGGAGTACCTGATAGAGTATTTTTTGCCACAAATAAATCTTCATTAACTACTGCTTCAAGAGCAACTTTAAGAAAGCAAGCAACGTTTTTAAGAAAAAATAAAAATCTTAACGTAACAATCGAAGGCCACGCTGATGAAAGAGGTACAAGAGAGTACAACTTAGCATTGGGTGAGCGTAGAGCTAATGCTGCAAGAGATTACTTAATGACTTACGGAATATCTGGCAAAAGAATATCTGTGATAAGTTATGGAAAAGAAAAACCAGTAAATCCAGCTTCATCACCTATAGCTTGGTCACAAAATAGACGATCTGTAACAGTAAAAGTTAATTAAAATTCTATTTAGAATTATAGACCCCTTAATAAACAATATTAAGGGGTCTTTTTTTTGCCATTTTGTAACAATATGAATTCTTGTATGTTGCAAAAAACAAAAATTATAAGTTTTTTTTTAATATTTTTATCAACATTTATTTTCATTAATAAATCTTTTGCTGAAGAAGAAGAGATATACCTAAAGTCTATATCTGATCAGATACAAGTTATTACAAAAGATCTTAAAACTTTAGAAAAAGCTGTTTATCAAAAATCTGATGCAGCAACTTCTTCAAAAATCAATTCAATTAAGTCTGACGGTTTAAACGAAGATATAATGACCAAACATTTGCTCAAACTGAATGAAATTGAAGATCAATTTAGAGAGCTAACAAATAAATTTGAAGAAATTAATTTCAAATTAGATAAGTTATCATCACGAGTTACAAAAATTCAATCAGATACTCAACTAAGATTTTCTGATTTAGAAAGTGGACAAATAACAACAACTTCTGAAAAAAAAGTTTCTTTACCAGGTTCAACCAAACCACAAGATTTTGGAGCTGCCCCTGCCTACGAGACATCTAATCTACCAAAAGAACAATCAATAAATTCTATTGAAAGCGCACAAACTGTAATTACTGAAAAACCAGAAGAGAGAGAATCTCTATTACCAAATAAACCTGCTGAGGAACAATATGAGTTTGCAGTAAGTTTTATGAAAATTGGAGATTACGAAACTGCAGAATTTGCTTTGAGAGAATTTATAAGTAAAAATAAAGATCATGATTTAGCCGGGAGTGCGCAATATTGGTATGGTGAAACTTTTAGAATTAGACAATTATATTCTGATGCTGCAAGCGCTTATTTAGACGGATACCAAAATTATCCAAAAAGCAAAAAAGCACCGGATAATCTTTTAAAATTAGGAATGACAATGGTACAACTTGGAGAGAAAGATCAAGGTTGCAAAATGATATTAGGGATTAAAAAAGAATATCCAAAAGCTAATAAGTCTGTGTTACAAAAAGCTCAATATGAGCAAAAAAAATTCAAATGTAAATCTTAAAAACAGTTTTAAAAACTTTAAAGATTTATCTAATATTTTTCAGAGATTTAAAAATAAATTAAATAGATTAAATAAAAAATCCTATGTTATAGCAGTCTCAGGGGGCCCTGATAGTTTAGCTCTAGTTGCTTTGTCCAAAGCCTACTCGTTTGCCAAAAAAACTAAATTTGATTATGTATTAGTTGATCACAATATTAGGAAAAATTCTTCTCAAGAGGCATTAAAAGTAAAAAAACTTCTAAAAAAAAATAACGTAAATTTAAATATTATTTTGAATACAAAGAAAATTCATAAAAATATTCAAGGTAAGGCTAGAGATATAAGATATCAAAAATTAACAGAATATTGCAAAAGAAAAAAAATCAACACTCTTCTCACAGCACATAATTTGGAGGACCAAGTTGAGACCTTTTTTATAAGACTATCTAGAGGAAGTGGGTTACGAGGCCTCTCTGGAATGAACTCATTAAGTAAAATTTGTAATAAAATTAATTTGTTTAGGCCTTTACTTGATACAAAAAAAAAGGATTTGATTAAAATTTCGAAAATTATATTTGGCAGATATTTTAAAGATCCATCAAACAAAAATACGAAATTTTTAAGAACAAAGATAAGAAACTTAAAAAATCCTTTAGAGAAGAGTGGAATTAAATATGATCAAATCTTAAAATCAATAAATAATTTAGCTTTAAGTAGAAATACTCTTGAATTATATTTTAAAAAAATTTTTAAAAATGTCATAAAAAAAAGAAAAAAAGAAATTTTAATAAATTTAAAGAAATTTGATGAATTAAACAATGAGATTAAGATGGCAGTCATAAACGAGTCTATCAAAAGATTAAAACAAAATTACTATAGTTTGAGGTCAAAAAAAGTAAATAATTTAATTCAAAATCTCAATAAAAAAGATTTCAAAAAATCAACTTTGGGGGGATGTATATTTATTTTGAAAAAGGGCAATATTTGTTTAAAAAATGAAAAAACATAAATTTATTAGTTTTTTTGTAGCTTTTTTGTCTTATTTACAACTCATTATTATTCGAATAATACTTGTTTAGACAAAATTAATGACTATTTAGAATATATGAATTTAAAAAATTTAATAATGTGGGCAATTATAGTCTTACTTTCGGTAGGGCTATTTAATATGTTCCAGGATCCTAAACAAATTAATACAGAAAAAAATTCATTGGCATTTTCAAACTTTTTAGATGAGGTAGATGCTGGTAGAGTTGTAGAAGTCCAAATACAAGGAAATAATATTTCAGGTATCCTCGCTGATGGCAAAAAATTTAGAACTTACTCTCCAAATTATCCCGAGTTAGTTGATAAACTTTCTTCAAATGGTGTGAGCATAGTAGCGACACCTAAGGAAGAAAAAATGCCTTCATTGTTAGGAATCTTATTATCCTGGTTTCCAATGCTCCTCCTTATTGGCGTTTGGATATTTTTTATGCGTCAGATGCAGGGTGGAAAAGGTGGCGCTATGGGTTTTGGAAGATCCAAAGCCAAGTTATTAAATGAAGCTCAAGGTAAAGTAACTTTTAATGATGTAGCTGGAGTTGAAGAAGCCAAAGAAGAAGTAGAAGAAATTGTCGAATTTTTAAAAGATCCAAAAAAATTTAGTCGATTAGGAGGCAAAATCCCTAAAGGTGCTTTGTTAATTGGTCCACCTGGAACAGGTAAAACTCTTTTAGCTAAAGCAATAGCTGGAGAGGCAAATGTGCCCTTCTTTTCAATTTCAGGATCTGACTTTGTTGAAATGTTTGTTGGGGTCGGAGCATCTAGAGTACGAGATATGTTTGAACAAGGAAAAAAACATTCCCCATGTATTATTTTTATTGATGAAATCGATGCAGTCGGTAGAAGCAGAGGAGCTGGTCTTGGAGGAGGAAATGATGAGAGAGAGCAAACACTCAATCAGTTACTTGTTGAAATGGATGGATTTGATACAAATGAAGGAATAATTTTGATTGCAGCTACAAATAGACCTGATGTTTTGGATCCAGCTTTATTAAGACCAGGTAGATTTGATCGTCAAGTTGTTGTCGGCAATCCTGACATTATAGGTAGGGAAGCAATATTAAAAGTTCATGTTAAAAAAATTAGCACTGGTCCTGATGTGAAATTAAGAACAGTTGCCAGAGGAACTCCGGGTTTTTCAGGAGCTGACTTGGCAAACTTGATAAACGAGTCTGCTTTGCTTGCAGCTCGTAAAAACAAGAGGGTTGTCACAATGTCAGATATTGAAGAAGCTAAAGATAAAGTAATGATGGGCGCTGAAAGAAGATCAATGGTTATGTCAGAAGATGAAAAAAAATTAACAGCCTATCACGAAGGCGGACATGCAATAGTTGCTTTAAACGAAAAAGCCTCTGACCCAATTCATAAAGCAACAATTATTCCAAGGGGAAGAGCATTAGGTATGGTAATGAGATTACCTGAGAGAGATCAATTATCAGTATCTAGAGAAAAAATGCATGCAGATATTGCAGTTGCAATGGGTGGAAGAATTGCTGAAGAGATTATATTCGGTCACGATAAAGTAACATCTGGCGCTTCATCTGATATTGATATGGTAACAAAGATGGCAAAAAATATGGTCACAAAATACGGTATGAGCACTGAATTAGGAACAATAGCATATGGAGAAAATGAGGAAGAAGTATTTTTAGGAAGATCAGTAACAAAACAACAAAATATGTCTGAGGAAACTGCAAAAAAAATTGATGCCGAAGTTAAAAAAATTGTAGATAAAGGTTACGAAAGAGCTAAAAAAGTGCTTACAGAAAAAATTGACGATCTCCATAAAATTGCAAAAGCTTTATTGATTTATGAGACTTTATCAGGAGACGAAATAAGAGATTTAATACTTAAAGACATTAAACCAACTAGATCTTTCAAAGAAGAAGAAAATGATGATGGAAAATCTTCATCTGCACTAGGGTCATTAGGATTAAAACCAAAGCCAGCAATTTAATTGAATGATAAAATATTACACTAGAGCGTGTAATTTTTATTACGGAAAAATCTCAAAAAAAAAAGTCAAAAAAAAAATTACCCTACCCTTAGGCGGCGACAAAGAAATTTCTTTTGATAAAATAGAGATTTTTTCTCGAAATTATAGAAAAGTAAGCTCTAAGATAATTAATATCAAAAAAATTAATCTTCTACCAGTTGCAATAAGACACAAAGTTAAATCTGATATAAAAAAAATAATATCGAAGAGAAAGTTTTTAAATCATAAAAAATGTATATTAATGGGAATTTTAAATTTAACACCAGATAGTTTTTCTGACGGCGGAAAATATAATTCTTCAAAAAAAGCATTAAAAAAAATTACTCAGATGATAAATTCTGGTGCTGACATAATTGATATAGGAGGTGAGTCTACAAGACCCGGTTCAAAAATAATCCCACCTCAGATTGAATGGCAAAGAGTAAAAAAAATAATAAAGATATTTAAAAAAAAATTTTCAAATACCTTACTTTCTGTAGATACAAGAAAATCATCAATTATTAAAAAATCAATAAAATACGATGCAGACATTATTAATGATGTATCGTGTTTTAGATTTGATAAAAATTCATATATGGAGGTAAAGGATAAAAATGTATGGAAAATAATACACCATATGCAGGGCACTCCACAAACAATGCAAATTAATCCCAAATATAATAATGTTATTTTGGATATTTACGATTTTTTTGAAAATGAAATTTTAAAAATGAAAAATTCTAGGTTTCCTGACAAAATAATTATAGATCCAGGTATTGGTTTTGGAAAAAATTTGAAACATAATTTGATGATATTTAGAAAAATTTCTATATTTCATTCATTAGGATTTCCTATATTAATTGGATCATCAAGAAAAAGATTTATAAGTCAAATTTCTAAATCGTTTGATACAAAAGATAGACTTGGAGGTACATTGGCATCGATTTTATTTTCGCTTTCTCAAGGAGTAAAAATATTCAGAATTCATAATATTTCGGATATTAAACAAGGAATTTTGGTATTTGAAAAATTATTAAATAAAAGATGAAAAAAAAATACTTCGGCACCGATGGTATAAGAGGAACCGTAAATATTGGTAATATAAATGGGGAAAAGTTTTTTAAGTTTGGGCTAGCTGCAGGAACTTATTTTAAAAATTTAAAGAAAAAAAAACAGATAGCTATAATTGCAAAAGATACAAGGTTATCAGGTTACACTTTAGAACCAGCTTTAGTTTCAGGTCTTGCTTCCGCAGGTATGCATATTTTTACTTTGGGACCACTTCCTACAAACGGTTTAGCGATGTTAACAAAAAAAATGAAAGCAAATCTAGGAATAATGATTACTGCATCTCATAATCCACACTACGATAATGGTTTAAAATTATTTGGTCCTGATGGTCTTAAGCTTTCAGATAAAATAGAAAAGAAAATCGAAAATTTAATTGACTCAAAAACATTTCATCATTTATCACATCCTAAAACCTTAGGAAGAGTAAAAAGGTTAGAGGATGGAAACGATAGATATTTGAAAATTATAAGAAAGAATTTCCCTAAAAAATTTAGCCTGAAAGGAATTAAAATTGTGTTAGACTGTGCTAATGGCGCTGGCTATAAGGCTGCTCCAAAAATACTTTCTGATTTAGGGGCAAAAGTTTTTCCTTATGGAATAAGACCTAATGGGCTCAATATTAATTATAAATGCGGTTCAACTAATCCTGAAGTGATTAAAAAGTATGTCAAAAAATACAAAGCTGATCTTGGCATAGCATTAGATGGCGATGCTGACAGAGTCATAATGTGTGATGAAAAATCACAAATTATTGATGGAGATCAAATTATCGCAATGATAGCTAAAAGATGGAATAGAAAGAAAATTTTAAAAGGGGGAGTCGTAGGAACTTTAATGTCAAACTTTGGTTTAGAAAAATTTTTCTATAACGAAAAAATAAGTTTTTTACGAGCAAAAGTGGGAGATAGATATGTGAAAGAACTTATGAAAAAAAATAAATTTAATCTTGGCGGAGAACAGTCAGGACATATTATTTTAGGTAATTTTGCGACTACTGGCGACGGGTTGCTTGTAGCTTTAGAATGTTTATTTGCATTAAGAAAAGGAAAATCAGCTAATGAAATTTTTAAAGTTTACAAACCAGTACCGCAAAAATTATTAAATATTAAAGTAAAAAATAAAAAAATTTTAAAAACCTCTAAATGTCGAAAAGCGATTAAAATTGCTGAACGAATAATTAACAAAAAAGGAAGACTCTTAGTAAGACCCTCTGGCACTGAACCTAAAATAAGAATAATGTGTGAATCTTTCAATAAGAGTTTGATAAATAAATGTCTAAATATAGTGAGACAAACAATTAAGTAATATGAAACCAAAATCAAAAGTTTTGATCATAGCTGGCTCTGACTCGTCAGGTGGAGCAGGTATTCAAGCGGATATTAAAACAGTGACAACTTTAGGGAGTTATGCAATGACAGCTATAACAGCAGTAACTGTTCAGAATACTACTGGTGTAAAATCTATTGTGCCAATCAGGCCAAAAGAAATTTCAAATCAAATTGAATTTACCGCAAAGGATATTAAACCAGATGCAATCAAAATAGGGATGCTTCACTCAAATAAAGTAATTACTGCGGTTTTGAAATCTTTGAATAAGATTAAAATTAAAAATACTATTCTAGATCCAGTGATGGTTGCCAAAGGAGGGACAAAGCTAATAAGTGATAAAGCTATAATTGAAATAAGGAAAAAACTAATTAAAAGAGTATTATTAATCACCCCTAATATTCCTGAGGCAGAATTACTTGCTAAAACTGAAATTCACTCAATTAATGATATGATTAGGACAGGAAAAAAATTAATTAGTTTAGGAGCAAAAAATGTTTTGATAAAAGGGGGTCACTTAAAATCAAAACAAATGTATGATATTTTAATAAACAAAAATAAAGTAAAAGTTTACAAAAATAAGAAATATATATCTAAAAATACTCACGGCACAGGTTGCTCGCTATCATCGGCTATTGCGGCTCATTTATCATGTGGAAAAAATTTGATTAATTCCTGTGAGCTTGGAATTAAATATGTTAATGAAGCAATAAAATCTAATTTAAATTTAGGAAAAGGGAACGGACCGATCAATCACTTGAATTCAATTACTTTAAATAAACAATTTAAATAATGAAAAATGTAGTAGTAGTAGGCTCTCAATGGGGGGACGAAGGGAAAGGAAAAATTGTTGACTGGCTTTCAAGTCAAGCTGATATTGTGGTCCGTTTTCAGGGCGGGCATAATGCTGGGCACACTTTGGTAATAGACAAAAAAGTATTCAAACTGAGGCTGCTACCTTCTGGAATAGTTAGAAAAGGAAAAATTTCTATACTTGGAAATGGAGTTGTTATTGATCCTTGGGCATTACTTAGTGAGATTGATGAAATTAAAAAACAAGGTATAGAGGTAACCCCTGAAAATTTTATGATTTCTGAGTCAGCTTCTTTAATATTACCATTTCATCAAGAGATGGATGAAATAAGAGAAGACGCCGCTGGAACAGGTAAAATTGGAACAACTAGAAGAGGGATTGGTCCTTGTTATGAGGATAAAGTTGGAAGAAGATCGATTAGGGTAATGGATTTAAGGTCAGAAAGCAATTTAGATAAAAGGTTAGAAAATGTTTTATTACACCATAACGCAATAAGAAAAGGACTTAATAAAAAAATTTACGAAAAAAAAGAGTTAAAAGTTAAATTATTAAAGATTGCTCCAGAAATTTTGAAATTTGCAAAACCTGTTTGGTTAAAACTAAATCAATTCAATAACGATAGAAAAAAAATTCTATTTGAAGGTGCTCAAGGCATTCTTTTAGATGTAGATCACGGCACCTATCCATATGTAACTTCCTCTAACACAGTGCCCGCAATGGCTGCGACTGGATCTGGTTTAGGCCCAAATTCGATTAATTATATATTAGGAATTACAAAAGCGTATACTACAAGAGTTGGAAGCGGTCCATTTCCTACTGAACTTATTGATGAAATTGGAGAAAATTTAGGAAAAAGAGGAAAAGAGTTCGGTACAGTTACAGCGAGAAAAAGAAGATGTGGGTGGTTTGATGGAGTACTTGTGCGCCAAACTATTAAAATATCTGGTATTAATGGTATAGCTTTAACAAAGCTTGATGTATTAGACGAATTAGATGAAATTAAAGTTTGCGTAGAATACGAGTTAAACGGAAAAAAAATTGATTATTTTCCAACGGCTTCTGAGGACCAATTTAATATTAAACCAATCTATAAAGTTTTTCCTGGATGGAAATGTAATACTCAAGGTATAAGAAATTTAAAAGATTTACCTGAAAACGCTAAAAGATACGTACATGCTTTAGAAGATTTTGTTGGCGCAAAAATCTCAAGTATTTCAACAAGCCCTGAAAGAGATGATACTATATTAGTTGAGGATCCTTTTAATAATTAATTTGCAGGCAGCAAGTTTTTCGATTTGCTTGCATTTATCATAGATTTTTGAAGTTTTTCAAAAGCCTTAGTTTCAATTTGTCTTATTCTTTCTCTGCTGATTTTATATTTTTTGCTCAATTCTTCTAAAGTCTTTGGTTCCTCAGTCAACCTTCTTGAAAAAATTATTTCTTTTTCTCTATCATTTAAAATTTTCATTGCTGCACTTAATAATTTCTTTTTATCTTCGTATTCTTGTTTTTGTGAAATAATTAATTCTTGATCTAGACTATCATCAACTATCCAATCTTGCCATTCATCTGTCTCTCCATTTTTAATTGGATCATTAAGTGATTTTTCTTGTCCCATCATCCTTCTGTTCATATTAACTACTTCTTTTGAGTCTACATCTAATCTTTTTGAAATTTCATTCACCTGTTCATCTTTGAGATCACCCTCTTGACCCGGAGCTATCTGATTTTTGAGTTTTTTTAAATTAAAAAATAATTTTTTTTGAGCTGTTGTAGTACCCATCTTGACTAAACTCCAAGATCTTAACACGTATTCTTGTATTGCAGCTTTAATCCACCACATCGCGTAAGTAGCTAGTCTAAAGCCTTTATCAGGATCAAATTTTTTTACAGCTTGCATCAGGCCTAAGTTACCTTCGGAAATTAATTCATTGACTGGTAAGCCATACCCCCTATAACCCATAGCAATTTTTGCAACTAGACGTAAGTGGCTTGTAACAAGCTTATGCGCTGATTTTAAATTTCCATTCTCCCGCCAATTTTTTGCAAGCATATATTCTTCTTCTGCATCGAGCATAGGGAACTTCTTAATTTGTGTGAGATAAACTGATAAACCTCCAACAGACGGAGTTGGTAAATTACTTATTTCATTTTTAAATTTCATAACTTAGAATTATATATTTATTTTTACTTTTCAAGCACTCAGATTATCAAGTAAATTCAACATTTTTTGAAAATCTCCTGGTAGACTAGATTTAAAAGCCACACTTTTTTTTTTAGACGGGTGATCAAATTCTAAGGTCATAGCATGTAAAGCTTGTCCACTGAGCTTTTTTAAAAGAGTAAAAAATTCTTTATTAATTTTTTTATACTTAGTGTTTTGTTTTCCATACTGCTTATCACCAAGAAGAGAGGCTCCTTTATATTTCAAATGAACTCTTATCTGATGGGTTCTACCAGTTTCTAATACGCATTCTAATAAACTAATTCTTGGGATATCCTTAATATTAAAAACTTTGATAGTTTTGTAATTTGTGATCGCTTTTTTACCACGTATTTCGCTTACAGCCATCAACTGTCTATTTTTTTTACTTCTTGAAATCAAAGTTTCAATTCTGCCATTAAGAGGTCTAACAACACCCCAAACTAAACATTGGTATCTTCTTTTAATTGTATGATTGCTAAATTGTTTGGCCAAATATAAATGAGATGAATTATTTTTTGCCACTACTAATAAACCGCTAGTTTCTTTATCTATTCGGTGTACAATTCCTAATCTGGAGTTTCCGTTTAAGTCTGATAAGTTATTTTTATATTTGTGCATCAAAGCATTTACTAAAGTGTTCTCATAATTTCCAGCTCCTGGATGTACAACCATACCTTTAGGTTTATTAACTACTAATAAATCTTTATCCTCATAAATTACGTCTAATTTAATTCTTTTAGGCTTAATTTTTTTACTTTGACTTGTAATTATATTAATAATTATTTTATCATTTTCTTTAGTTTTCGTTGAAGGCAGTAAACAAATAGATTTATTCAGTTTAACCTTTGAATCTTCTATTAATTTTTTAATTTGAGATCTGGTAAGATCCTTTATTTCGTTTGTTAAAAAAACATCTAACCTTTTACCACTATCGTCCTTTTTAACAAAATATTCAGTTGTTTTATTCATAAATTAATTTAAATTAAAATCTATGCGCCGGTAGCTTCAACTGGATAGAGCGCCGGATTTCGGCTCCGGAGGTTATGGGTTCGACTCCTATCCGGCGCACTTTTCTCAGATGATCCATTTTAAAAACTTATCTTTATTTTTAATTAAATATTCTGGAAATGAGCTGTCTAAAACAATTTTTTTTAAAGATATATCTCTATTGAAAATATCTTTTTGCTTAAGAATTTTTTCTTCTATTTGTGTTTTATCGAGTTTATTATCATCATATTCACCGTGAGAAAATGATTTTACTTTATTTAAAATTTGCTCAGGGGTCTGTAAAAATGAAAAATGCCATCCACCATTAATAATTTGTAAATCAAATTTATCGATTCTCCAAATAGGATAATTTTTGAACTTAAGATTTCTCAAAGATTGCATAGATTTTAAAAATTTTTTTTTTGTAATCTTAGAACCAATCCAATTGCTTTCATCAAGATTTTTAAGATTTAACTTATACATAAACATTTGATGTGAAAACGCTATAAATTTTTTAGTTTTTCTAATTTCTGATAATTTAGTTAAATCCGGAATTTCATCTGTGTCTGATAAAATTATTAAATCGTCTGGGTTAGCATCCTTAATACCCTCACTTAAGCAATCTCTTTGATGTTGCTCAATAGGTGACTCTCCACCGATGTGTTTTTGAAAATTTATTTCTTTTTTATAATCTGCAACAATGAACCTTATTTTATCTTTAAATCTTGGAAACTTGTTTAAATCAAAATTTATTTTTTTAATTTTTCCTTGATGAGTTTTCGTTGACTCCGAAATGACAAAATAATCCACGTATTTATCCAAAACATTTAAACGTAAATCGACAATATGATCCTCATTAAAATATTGAAAACAATCGTAAATTGCCATTAAATTTATTTCTTAGTAAACGTTGCTATCCCAATTTTTTTACCTTCTATGACAGATGAAGAACAATGGATGTGCGATCTATCAAAGATTAACATCGATCCAACTTCCCACTCATAAATAAGCTCTACTTCTAAACCTTTTAAATTTTCGATATTTTCATGTTTAAGATATTTCTGATGAATTTCTCTATCAAAGGGTTTTTCACCATACATATTTAGATGTTTGTCGGTTCTCTTATTCTGTCCATACCCTAAGTTTTTTTTCTTTAATTCTTCGGGGTCTTGAGTGAAATTAGTTGATCCATCATAATATCTGTTTTTAAAAATTACTGTACTTCCAACCGAGGATAAAGGAATTAAACTTTGTTTATATACTTGGTTATTTAAGTCAAATCCAGCATCAACATGTAAGCCTATAGGCGCGTAACTTTCCTGAATCAGTCCTAAAATATCTTTTCCTTCTTCATCCTTAAGGTTATCCATTTTAAAATCTCCAATTTCTTTTTTTAGCCTTTTATAGAAGATATTTTCTAGGTTCTTATTATATCCTTGCAACCATCTTTTTTTTATTACATTTTGTTTCTTGTTATGAACTGTGACTGGTAGATTATGATATAAATCTAAAAATTCATTTATTTCTTCCTTGCTAAATATATCTTTTATTACTTTAGGCGGGGATTCTGAATTTTTGATATCTAGAATTTTCGTATTTTTCATCTATTCACCCATATTTATTAGGGTTCCTCTTTTCTTTGCTCCAAAATATGAAATATAAAAAACTATAACTCCAAATATAAAATAAATTATAGATATAGCTATAGATTTTATGATATTTATATAGCTTACTACATCATTTATCAAAATGCTTCTCATTTCTTCAAATATATGAACTAATGGCAATGCTTTTGCAATTACTTGTAAAGAACTAGGCAATATTTCTATTGGATAATAAATGCACCCTAATGGAGCAAGGAAGAATAAACTTGCCCAAGCAATATTTTCAAAAGATGGACCATACCTTAATAGGCCTGATGTAACTAGAAGACCTAAAGTAATACCAAATAAGTATAATGATAATAATAGAAAAATAAGAGGGATCCCTAGTTTTATAACAGAGACACCAAATAAAGGGATAGCAATTAGTACTGCTGGAACCAAACCAATTAAAGTCCTTATAATTGCAGTTAATGTTAAAGCGGCAATAATTTCTTTTATTTTTATTGGAGCAATAAATAAATTGGTAAAATTTCTACTCCAGATTTCCTCTAAAAACATCATATTAAAACTTATGCTAGCTCTAAATAGAAAATCATATAAAATCGCTGCAGTAAGTATTACTCCAACTGTATTACTATAATATGCTGAATTAAGAGTAAAAAACTTTGAAATGAAACCCCATAGAAAAATTTGAACAGTCGGCCAGTAAATAAGATCTAATACTCTTGGGAAAGAATTCATTACAAGATAAAGATGCCTTAGACCAAGTGCATAAACTTTATTAAAATTCATCTTTACTCCTGACTAATTTTAAAAATGTTTCTTCTAAATTATCCCTGCCATGTTTTTGAATAAGTTCTTTACAAGTTCCAAAATCAACAATTTTCCCTTTTTTCATCATTATAATGCTGTCACAAAGCCTTTCTACCTCGCTCATATTATGTGAAGCTAATAATATTGTTACTTGATTTTTAGATTTATAATCTTGAATATAGGATCTTATAAAGTCACCAATGTCTGGATCTAAGCTAGCTGTAGGTTCATCTAATAGAAGAATTTCTGGTTTATTGATTAAAGATTTTGCTAAAGAAACTCTATTTTTTTGACCAGAGGAAAGCTCACCAGTTTTTCTATTAAAAAAACTTTTTATATCCAAATCATTTGAAATTTCTTCGATCCTATCATTTAAATTTTGCAATCCATAAAGTCTTCCATAAATTTCAAGATTTTGTTTAACAGTCAATTTTTTTGGCAATTCAACATATGGTGAAGCAAAATTAAATCTATTTAATATTTCATCTCTTTTAAATTTATTTAGATTAATATTATTTATTAAGATCTGCCCTTCTGTTGGTGTAACAAGACCTAAGATCATTCCTATTGTAGTAGTTTTTCCACAACCGTTGGGGCCTAATAAGCCCACAGTTTTATTTTTTTCTATCTGAAAATCAATTTTATCTACTGCCAAATATTTATTATAAATTTTAGTAAGTTTTTTTATTTCAATTAACATTATTTTGATGCTCTGGTAATTCTGTCATTAATAGCTATACCCGGTCCTAAATTTGGAATTTTTGAAACATAAATTCTTTTAAAACCATTTTTTTTTATTTTTCTCATTGTTTTATACAAATTTGCAGCAGCTTCTTTCAAGCTGCCTTTTTTGCTCAAATTAAAAAAATTACTTCTTTTTTTGAACCTTTTTCCGAAAACCATATAAGCATCTCCAGGTTTTTTTGGCTTTCCTCCAATTATTACTGGTATTCCGGGTGAGTAGTGTTTTTTGAACATTCCAGGGGATTTAATTTTGGATTTTTTATTCGATAAACTCATATTTAAACATTTTTTTATATCTGTAGAATTAATAATACCTGGCCTCAGAATTTTTGGATGTCCAGTTAAATCAACTACTGTTGACTCGATCCCAATTTTTGAGAGACCTCCGTCTATGATTATTTTAAGATTATTTTTAAATTCTTCATAAACATCGGTTGCACTCACAGGGCTAAGGCTAGTTGAGATGTTAGCGCTTGGCATTGCTAAAGGAAAATTAATTTCTTTTAATATTGATCTAATTATTTTGTGGCTAGGAAATCTTATTGCAACAGTATTAAGTCCGGCAGTAGCTAATGAGTTAATTTTTGATTTTTCATTTTTCTTTAGAACGAAAGTTAATGGACCAGGGCAAAATTTTTTATAAAGTTTATAGAAATTATCATTCAAAACTACTTCATCACCTAGGTTTTTGATATTAAAAAAATGAATAATTAATGGATTTCTTATAGGTCTTTTTTTTAGCTGAAAAATTTTTTTTATAGCTTTTTTTTTAAATGCATTTCCAGCTAAACCATAAACAGTTTCTGTCGGCAAACTAGCTATATTACCAAGTTTAAGAGATTTAACAGTTTTATACAGGGTCTTTTTATTAAAAGAATAAATATTTGAATAGATGTTTTTCATAATGTAATTATTATTTAATTTATGAAAATTGAAAATATTCCAGCTGACATAAAAAGTAAATCATTAAAAGAAGCTACCAAAGAAATTGACCTAATTCTCACTAAACTCGAGAGTGAAAACTTAGATTTAAATGGAGCAGAAACTGAGTTTAAAAGACTCATTGCACTCAATAAGCATATAGAGAATCTTTTTAAGAAAAAATCAAAAGAAATTTCCTCTCATAAAGAAAAAAAATAAGATGATAAAAAATAAATTAAATAAAAATGCAAAAAAAATTGATAAATTTTTAATTAACTTTCTTAAGAAACAAAAAAAAACTTTATTAGTTAACCCGATGAAATACGGTATAATATCAGGTGGAAAAAAAATAAGATCAACGATTATAATGGATGCAGGAAAGCTTTTTAATTTAAAGGAAAGGGAGTTAATAAATATTTGTGCAGCAGTAGAGTGCATTCATTCTTATTCTCTTATTCACGATGATCTACCTTGTATGGATAACGATCCTATAAGGCGTGGAAAACCTTCAACTCATAAAAAATTTGGTGAGTCTACAGCAGTGTTAGCTGGAAACTGCTTGTTAACATTAGCTTTTGAAATTATATCAAGTAAAAATTATTTACTATCAACAAAACAAAAAAATGAAATTGTTAGTCTACTAGCTAATTGCGCTGGTCATACTGGTATAGCAGGAGGTCAAGAATTAGATTTAAAATTTGAGAATAAAACTAAAAAATTTAATCAAATAATCGAGATGCAAAGAAAAAAAACTGGAAAACTATTTAATTTTTGTTTTCAATCTCCTGCTATTATAGCTAAAAAAAAAAATAATGAAAAATTATCATTAGGAAAAATTGGTGAAGATGTAGGATTGTTAT
>MDTG01262346.1_pt1 | contig 30225 bp, 27 predicted proteins | sample 811421 | NCBI WGS metagenome assembly MDTG01 (sample SAMN05326645, study PRJNA326480) | marine metagenome | isolation source: seawater | place: Pacific Ocean: South East | collected 2011 | reverse complement strand
TTATTAATCCTGCTGGTCGATTTGTAATTGGTGGCCCAGTTGGTGATTGTGGCTTAACTGGAAGGAAAATTATTGTGGATACCTATGGCGGAATGGCTAGACATGGTGGCGGTGGTTTTTCAGGTAAAGATCCATCAAAAGTAGATCGCTCAGCTGCCTATGGTCTAAGACAAGTGGCAAAATCATTAGTCAAGAATGACCTTTGTGATTACTGTGAGGTGCAAGCATCATATGCAATTGGAGTTTCTGAACCAATATCAATTTTTATTAATACATTTGAATCTGAAAAAGTAGGTTTAGAAAAAATCAACAAAATTGTTCAGGATAATTTTGATTTATCACCATCAGGTTTAATTAATTCACTGAATTTATTATCACCTATTTATTCAAAGACAGCTTCTTATGGTCATTTTGGTAGGGAAGACCAAGGCTTTACATGGGAGATACCAGTAAATTTCAAATACTGCTAAAATTAACACATGAAAATTTGTGTTGTAAGTGGAGGCTTTGATCCAATACATTCTGGCCATATAAGCTATATTAACTCAGCAAAGAAATTTGGGGATTATCTAATTATTGCTCTTAATAGTGATGAATGGCTAAAGAAAAAGAAAGGCAAAGAATTTATGCCTTTTGAGGAAAGGAAATCCATTTTAGAAAACCTCAAGAATGTTGATGAGGTAATTGATTTCGAAGATGACAAGATAGGTAGTTGTATAAATGCTCTAGAGAAGATCAAAGTTAAATTTCCTGATGAAGAAATAATTTTTTGTAATGGTGGAGATAGAGGAAAAGATAATATTCCTGAAATGTCAGTTGGTGGCATACATTTTGAGTTTGGCGTTGGTGGAGATGATAAAAAGAATTCAAGTAGTTGGATTCTTAAAAACTGGAAATATGATAAAGAGAGAAGGGTATGGGGAGAGTTTTTTAATTTATTCGAAGATGAACAAGTGAAAGTTAAAGAATTAGTTATAGAGTCAGGAAGAGGAATGAGTCTGCAAAAACATCATAAGAGAAGCGAAATTTGGTTAGTATCTCATGGAAAATGTTTAGTAAACTATTCAAAATTTTCACCCGAAACGATTGAAGAAATTACTTTGGATAAACATAATAGCCTTCATGTAGAATTAGGTGATTGGCATCAAATTACCAATCCTTTTGACGCGACATGTAAGATCATTGAGATTCAATATGGCAAAGAAACCGATGAAGAAGATATAGAAAGGCATAGCTACTATAAAGACAATGAATAATTTTAAAGATTATAAAGTTAAAGATATATCTCTTGCAGAGTTTGGCAGGCAAGAGATTTTGCTTGCACAAGATGAAATGCCAGCACTGATGCAGCTTAGAGAGAACTATAGAGAGGAGCAACCATTAACTGGAGCAAAAATTATGGGCTGCATTCATATGACTATACAAACTGCGGTTCTGATAGAAACACTTATTGACTTAGGAGCTGAAGTGAGATGGTCTTCTTGTAATATATTTTCAACACAAGATCATGCAGCTGCAGCAATAGCAGCAAATGGCATTCCTGTTTTTGCCTGGAAAGGTGAAACAGAAGAAGAATATGAATGGTGCCTTGATCAGACTATTAATAAAAATGGAAAGCCTTGGGATGCCAATATGATACTTGATGATGGTGGTGATCTAACAGTTAAGATACACAAGGAATATCCAGAAATGCTTGAGTTTATTCATGGTATTTCTGAAGAAACCACCACAGGCGTTAAGAGACTCAAAGAAATGCTTGCATCTGGAGATCTCAAAGTGCCAGCTATAAATGTGAATGATTCTCTTACTAAATCAAAGAATGATAATAAGTATGGCTGCAGACATGGTCTTGATGATGCAATAAAAAGAGGTACAGACATGTTATTGGCAGGCAAAAAAGCACTTGTTATAGGATATGGGGATGTAGGAAAAGGATCAGCAGACTCTCTTGCACAGCAAAAAATGATAGTAGATATAACAGAAGTTGATCCAATATGTGCTATGCAAGCATGTTTTGACGGTTTTTCTGTTGTTTCTGCTTATGATGGTGGTGAAGTTACCAATGATGGCACAAAACTCAATCAAAAACTCCTTAAAAAATATGATTTAGTTGTTACAACAACTGGAAATGTAAATGTTTTAGATAAATACATGCTTGATGCTTTAAAATCTGGTTGTGTCATTTGTAATATTGGCCATTTTGATAATGAAATAGATATTAACCATCTCAAAAATTTTGAATGGTACGAGGTTAAACCCGGTGTCCATAAAGTTAAGAGGTCTCATAACGATTATTTGCTACTACTAGGTGAAGGCCGGCTTGTTAATTTAGCATTAGCCACTGGTCATCCAAGCAGAATAATGGATGGATCATTTTGTAACCAAGTTTTAGCACAAATAGCGTTATTTAAAGATGCTTTTGCTTCAAAAAGCCCAGAAGAAAGAGAATTATATGTAAAAGTTCTTCCTAAAAAGCTAGATGAAGAAGTTGCAGCTTTAATGGTTCAGGGTTTTGGGGGCACCATAACAAAATTAACAAAAGACCAGCAAGACTATATTTCAGTAAATGTAGATGGGCCATTTAAAGGTGATACTTACAACTATTAGTTTAGAATAAATAAAAGGGCTGAGTGGCAGAGTGGTTATGCAGCGGACTGCAACTCCGTTAACATCGGTTCGATTCCGTTCTCAGCCTCCAGTAATAATATGCAAATTAGTGAAAGAATTTTTTTTTGTGTTGCTGACAAAATCAAAGATCAAAACTATGGTGTTGGACATCTTAATAGATGCAGAATGCTGTTAAATTCACCATATAACAAGGCTAAATCTTCCAACTTAGTAATTATTTCTGAAAATACTAAAATTGAATTATTAAATCAAAAAGAGTGTCTTTTAAATCCGAATATTGAATGGGCAAAGCAACTAAAAAATGCAATGATTGAGGGCAATTGTGATTTTATTTTTGACTGTTCATGCAAGTATCTAATTAAATCTCCAAATTCTCTTAACACTTTTTTAGATACTTACAAAAAAGCTGGAATTAAATTTCACATCATTGATTCTTATGGTCAGGAATCGATATTTAGTGCTATTGAAAATAAGAGTCTTGTAACTAATCTCTTTATACCGTACATGATTCCAAAAAAGTTTAAACCAAATTATGAGTACCATGGTGGAAAAGAATTTTTATTGATTGATCAAAGATTCAATGTAACGAAAAAACTACCTGTAAAAAAAGCTAAAATATTAATTACAACTGGTGGTTCTGATCCGGAAGAAATCTCTTGTAAAGTTATCCAAATTTTAAGTAAATTTAAGGACATATTAAATATTAGGCTTGTTGTAGGCCCAAATTTTAGCGAAGAATTAGTTTCAAGAATTAATAAATTAGTTTGCAAATCAAAGCACTCAATTAAAATTATATTCTCGCCAGGTTCTTTAATTGATGAAATAAAGAAATGTAGTATTGGCATATGTACCTCAGGTTTAACAAAATATGAATTTGGTTTTTCAGGCACGCCAGTAATCGTAATACCATTTGATGACACTCAAAAAAAATTGAATGAGGGTTTAGAAGAAATATTCTTGATGAGCGATCTGCATAAGGACAACAATAATTTTTTAGAAATTCTTGAGTCGCTATATTATAATCAAACGGTTAATTTGGAGTACTCAAAAAAACTCAAAACCTTTTTTTCACAAAATGGTGTTAAGAATTTTTTTAATATAATAAATAATGCTTAGTAAAAATTTTAAAATTGGGTCAAAAGAAATTGGTGTTGAAAATGATCCATACGTTATAGCAGAAATTGGGTCAAATTATAATCAAAATATTGAAACAGCAAATGCATTGATTGATGTAGCTCAAGATGCTGGTGCATCAGCTGTAAAGTTCCAACTTTTTTGTGCAGATGAGCTTTATGATAAGAGTCACAAGCTTCATTCTGTTTTTAAAAAAAATGAATTAAGCCATGATCATGCAATTCTAATACAGCAGTATTGTAAACATAAAAAAATCGATTTTCTTTGCTCATGTTTTGATATGACCTCATTTAATTTTTTGGAAGATATAGGAATAGTTGCACACAAAGTTGCATCATCTGAAGTCACAAACCTCAAATTGCTTTCAAGAATCTTTCGAACAAAGAAACCTGTTCTTTTATCAACAGGAATGTGTGAATTAAGTGATATCTCTAGCGCAATAGAGTTAGCTAGGGATCTTGAATCAAACAAATTATGTATTATGCAATGCGGTTCTCAATATCCTTTGCATCCAAAAAATGCAAACCTTAAGTTTATAAGGAAATTATCTGATTATTTTGATACCCCAGTTGGTTTTTCAGACCATAGCATTTCAAATGTTCAGTCCTTGGTTGCCCTAGGTCTTGGAGCAAGAGTTTTTGAAAAACATATAACATTAGATAAAAGTCAAAATGGCCCTGATCATTTTTATTCTTTGGAACCAGTTGAACTAAAAAATTATATTGCCCAAATAGATGAAGCTTATATTTCACTGGGCGATGGCCAGAAAAAACTTCTAGATTCAGAGAAGAAAGAGGGACGAAGGTACGGCTTATATTTTGCTAATGCTTTAAAAGCTGGAGACATAATCAAAGATTCTGATCTAATTCATGATAGACCTAGACTTGAAGTAAATGTAAAATTTAAAGACATAATTATTGGGAAAGAATTAATTGAAGATGTTTCAGCTGGCGATCCTGTAAGCGCTATTTATCTATAAAAACAACTATGAAAAAGTTAATAATATTTGGAACAGCAGAAATAGCTGAGTTAGCTAAATATTATTTTGAAAATGAATATTCTGAAAAAGTTTTTGCATTCACAGCTGACGATGAATACATAAGCGATTCAAAATTTAATAATCTTCCAGTAATTCCTTTTTCAGAAGTTAAAAAAAAATTCTCTCAAGAAGATTATAAGATTCATGTTGCACTATCCTACAAAAATCTTAATAAACTAAGGCAGAAAAAATATGAACAAGTAAAAATTTGTGGATATGAGACTCCTTCTTTTGTCAGTAAAAAATCTGTTATAGCTGAAAATGCTTTAATTGGTGAGAATTGTTTTATCCTTGAAAATCAGACAATTCAGCCAGGCGTAATAATTGGAAATAATGTGATGTTATGGTCAGGAAATCATATTGGTCATGGATCAAAAATAGCAGACCATACTTATTTTGCTTCCCATGTTGTGCTTTCTGGTAATTGTAATGTGGGAGAAAGGTGCTTTTTTGGTGTTAATTCCACAGTGGTAGATTTTTGTAATATCGAAGACGATTGTTTTATAACAATGCATAGTTCAATTGTAAAGGACCTTAAAAAAGGCTCGGTTGTTCTTGGAGCAAAATCTACCGTTTTATTATCAGATGACAGACTAAATATTAAAATAAAAAAATCATATTTTGGTGAAATCGATTAATTGGAATAAAAAGGGTCTTATTTTTGAGCCAGATTCGAATCTATACTGGTCCAAGACTCATAGTATGATTCCAACGCCGATAAGAATTAGTGAAAAAACCTTAAGGGTTTTATTTTCTGGAAGGGATGACAGCAACAGATCTCATATAGGCTATTTTGATTTTGACCTACAGGACCAAAAAATTATAAATAAATCACAAGACCCTATTTTATCTCCTGGTGCTCTTGGTTGTTTTGATGATAATGGTGTCACGCCTTCATGCATAAAAAAAATAGGAGATAAATATTTTTTGTATTATATCGGATGGAATCCGGGTTCTACTGTGAGAATGCATTTATTTGGTGGCCTAGCTATTTCAAAGGATTTCAAGAAATTTGATCGCTTTTCAAGAGCTCCAATAATAGAAAGATGCAAGACTGATCCATACCTGAATACTGCGCCATGGGTAGTAAAAAATAAAGATATTTATGTGATGTATTACGTGTCTGGATATGAGTGGATTCATAAAGATTTACCTCGATACAATATAAAAATTGCAACTTCAACTGATGGCATGGAATGGCAAAGAGATGGCAAGATTGCAATTGACTTTAAAGATAATAAAGAAAATGCTCTAGCTAGACCTTTTGTAATTGAAGATGAAGGCATATGGAAAATGTGGTTTGGCTATAAAGAACAAAAATATAGGATTGGATATGCTGAATCAAATGATGGTTTTGCATGGGAAAGAAAAGATCACTTATCAAATATTGATGTAAGTGAAAATGGCTTTGATTCTGACATGATTGAATACGCGTGCATTGAAAAATATGAAAACAAGTATTTTATGTTCTATAACGGCAATAACTATGGTTTCGATGGTATTGGTTTAGCAATAGGAAAATGAAGAAGATAGCTATAATGCAACCAACCTACCTTCCCTGGCTGGGCTATCTTTCAATGATAAAACATGTAGATGAATTTGTTTTTCTTGATAATGTTCAATTTGATAAAAGGTCTTGGCAACAAAGAAATAAAATTATCTCGAATGGAAAGGAATTAGTTTTATCACTATCAGTTCTATCTAAGGGAAAAAGAGATCAATTAATAAAAGATGTAAAATTCAATCCGCTTCAAGACTCACTTAAGAGCCATCTTTTAACAATTAAGCAAAGTTATTCAAAGACACCATTTTTTAGAGAAATTTTTGAAATTTTTGAAATCGCTTGTTCTAAAAAATATAGTTATTTAGCAGATTTTAACTTTGAAATAATAAGTTCTATATCAGAATACCTTGATATAACTACCCCCTTATTAAAGGCTAGTGATCTAAAATCTGAAGGAAGCAAAGATGAGCTTTTATTTAATATATGTTGTGAGCTAGGTTGTGATGAATACTATTCACCACCAGGATCAATTGATTATTTATCAAAAAGCAAGCATTTTAAGATGAACGTGAAACCAGTTATATTTAATTTCAATCACCCCCTTTATAAACAGAGTACTGATAATTTTGTCTCGCATATATCAGCTATTGATTGCATGTTTCATCATGGAAAGGAGACATCATGTTTATTAGATGACTATTCAATTGGACCATTATGAAAAATTTAGTAATTATACCAGCACGTTCAGGCTCCAAAAGAATAGCAAATAAGAATATAAAGAATTTTTTAGGCAAGCCTATAATTTTTTATTCAATTGATATTGCAAAAGGTCTTAGTAACTCAAAGATTCATGTTTCTACTGAATCAGAAGAAATTGCAAAGATTGTTGGTTCCGCAGGATTAACAATTGATTTTAATAGACCTAAAAACCTAGCAGATGATAGGACTCCAATTCTTGATGTGCTGAAGTTTGTAGTTGGAACATATAAGAAAAATCATGAAGATTTCGAGAGTGTAGTATTATTATCAGCATGCGCACCTTTACTGTCAGCGGCAGATGTAAAAAAAATGGTTAAAATATTTAATAATAATGACAAAAGAAATCCTGTGCTTGCTGTTTATAAGGCACGATCTCCAATTGACAAAAGAGCTATTATTGAAAATAACATACTAAATTTTAACAAAGAAAAAATTAATCTAAGATCCCAGGATATGCAGGAGTATTTTTTTGATGCTGGGGTTGCCTGTATCTATAGTTCTGATCAAATTTTAAGCAATAATTTAGAGAGCTTTGATTTCATTCCTTACATTCTTGATGAAAAAAAAGCTATTGATATTGATGAAGAATTAGACTGGTTATTTGCAGAGTTTCTTTACAAGAAAATAAAAAATTAAATGAAAAAGGAAAAAAATTTTTCTATACCATACGGAAGGCAATTTATTGATAAGCAGGACATTAATTCTGTTATTAAGACTTTAAAATCAGATTATCTTACGCAAGGCCCCAAAGTTGATGAATTAGAGGAAAAATTTTCTTCTTTAGTGAAATCTAAATATTGTGTTGCAGTTAATTCTGCTACATCAGGCTTACATATTGCCCAACTAGCTCTTGGAATAGATAAAAAATCTATAGTATGGACAACATCAAACACATTTGTTGCAACATCAAATACAGCACTTTTATGTGGGGCAAAAATAGATTTTGTAGATATTGATCAAAAAACCAACAATATCTCAATTCCAGAGCTTCGAAGAAAACTCATTAAAGCTAAGGATAATAATTGCCTACCAGACTTAGTTATTCCTGTGCATTTGACAGGCTTATCTTGTGATATGAGAGAAATATTTAAATTATCTAAAGAATTTAATTTTAAGATTATTGAAGATGCTTCTCATGCTATTGGTGCAAAATATCAGAACGAGAATGTAGGCTGTTGCTCTTATTCTGATATGGCTGTTTTTAGCCTACATCCTGTGAAGATTGTTACATCTGGAGAGGGAGGTCTTATAACGACAAACTCTGAATCGATTTATAAAAAATTACTAATGTTAAGGTCTCATGGGATTACAAAATCAAAAAACGATTTTAGAGATTCATTTGTACCAGATTGGTATTACCAACAACAAAATTTAGGTCTTAATTACAGAATGACTGATATAAGTGCATCTTTATGTATATCGCAACTTGATAAATTGGATGACTTCATAAAAAAGAGACATCAGATAGCAAATTTTTATGATGAGCGCCTGGATGGTGATAACTTTGAAAAACCATGTATGGAAGTTAACAAGGATAGTTCATTTCACTTGTATGTAGTTAAGATTCCAAAAAATAGAGATAAACTTCTTTTTTATTTAAAGGAAAATGGAATATATACAACACTACATTATTATCCAGTTTATTTGCAGCCTTTTTATGAAGCTTTAGATTTTAAAAAAGGAATTAATCCATTATCAGAAAAATATGGACATGAAGCTCTTTCGCTTCCAATTTATCCTGATTTAAAATTAAAAGATTTGAAAAAAGTAGTTGAGATATTAAACAATTTTTTTAATAAATAAGTTTATCCTTGTTTAGATTCACCCATTTTATTAGAGCCTCTTTTGTCATCCACTCTGAATTATTTCCACTAGAGTAATCAAAACCAAAATCGACTTTCTTTCCATTCTGAATATCATAATCTTTCCCAGAGAAATCAAGTTGGGGATAGATTATATAATGTTCTTTGAACTCATATGTATTTAATGAATCCTCAGAAGTTATCATAGATTCATGAAGTTTTTCACCAGGGCGAATGCCAATGATTTCAATTTCTCTGTCTGGAAAAATTGATTCGGCAATATCTGTTACTTTCATAGAAGGAATTTTTTTGACATATGTTTCACCACCTTTCATATTCTCTAAGGCAAAAAGAACAAGATCAACGCCTTCTTCGAGAGATATCATAAATCGTGTCATCCTTTCATCAGTTACTGGAATTTTTGAATCTTTTGGAAGTTTTAAAAAGAAAGGTATTATTGATCCTCTTGAACCCATTACATTTCCATATCTAACAACTGAAAAATTTGTTCCAGTTAAGCCCGCGTAAGCATTTGAGGATATAAAAACTTTATCACTAACAAGCTTTGATGCGCCGTATATATTTATTGGACTGCATGCTTTATCAGTTGAAAGAGCTACAACCTTTTCAACATTATTGTCAATAGAACAATCAGCAACATTCATAGCTCCATTGATATTTGTTTTTATGCATTCAAAAGGATTATATTCTGCAGTAGGTACAATTTTTGTTGCAGCTGCATGTATCACACAATTCACATTATTAAATGCTCTTTGCATTCTGTCTTTGTCTCTTACATCACCAATGAGAAACCTCAGTCTTTCGTCATTAAATTTTTTTTGCATATACCATTGCTTCATTTCATCACGTGAATAAATAATTACTTTTTTTGGAGAGTGTTCTGAAAGGATCTTTTCCACAAAAGCATTACCAAAAGACCCAGTGCCACCAGTAACAAGAACAGTTTTTCCATTTAAATAAGACATGTTTTTTTTTAAATCATTAAGCCTCTCTATGATAGATTCCAGATTAAGTTAAAACAAGAAAAAGAGTAACTTAAGGCATATATCTATTAAATTGTTAACATTATAGAGTGAAAATTTTAGTAACCGGTTCAGCAGGATTTATTGGATTCCACCTAACAAAGAAACTAATTGAGCTCAAACACAACGTTACTGGTATTGATAATTTAAATAATTATTATGATAAGTCTTTAAAAATTAGCCGCTTAAAAAGCTTGGAAAATATGGAATATACTTTCCATGAGTTAGATATTAATAATATTAATGTTTTAGATGATGATTTTGACTTAGTTATACATTTAGCAGCTCAGGCTGGCGTGAGAAGCTCAGTCTCAATGATTAAGGAATATAAGAGATCAAACATTGAAGGGCATGAAGCTGTATTGAACTTTTGCGTTTCAAGAAAAATAAAAAAATTTATATTTGCATCAAGTAGCTCTGTTTATGGTTCAAAAGATAAAAATATTTTTTCAGAAAAAGAAAAAAAATTAAAACCGAGCTCATATTATGGAGAGACAAAAAGAATAAATGAACAATTTTCAGAATTGATTGCAAGCACAAAAGATATATCAATTTTAGGATTGAGATTCTTTTCAGTATATGGCCCATTTGGAAGACCAGATATGGCATATTTTCTTTTTGCAAATGCCTTAAAGGAAAATAAAGAGGTTACTCTAAATAATAGAGGTCAAATGCTAAGAGATATGACTTATATTGATGACATTATTCATGGCATTGTTAAGTCTATAAATTACATAAGCAATAATAATGTTGTTTTTGAAGTTTTTAATCTTGGAAACAATAATCCAATCATGACTATTGATCTTTTAGAAGCAATTGAAAAGAATTTGGGAATTAAAGCAAAAATAAATCATAGAGAGACTCAAAATGAGGATAAAATGACCAATGCGGATTTAACAAAGTCAAAAAAATTACTAGGATATAATCCCAAAACTAATTTTTCTGATGGGCTTAATTTTTTTTTGAAATGGCATTCAGATTATATGAAAAATGAAAAAAATTAAAATTGGAATAATAGGACATGGCTTTGTTGGAAAAGCAACTGATTATGGTTTCAACAAGTCTGTTGAAAAAAAAATTATAGATCCATGTTACGGCAATGACATCGATGATCTCATGGATTTTGATCCCACAGTCATCTTTGTTTGTGTGCCAACACCAATGGGAGATGATGGTAGCCAAGATACATCTATACTTCGAAAAGTAGTAAATGAGTTATCTTTGAAATTTAAAGAATCAGTAATAGTTATTAAAAGCACAGTTTTGCCAAAAGTGCTCACTGAATTGCATGATAATAATAAAAATATTGTTTATAACCCAGAATTTCTTCGAGAGAAACATGCAAATGAAGATTTTGTGAATTCACCATTATTAATCCTAGGTGGCAATAAAAATCCAACAAAAGTTATTTCAGATGCATATAAAAATCATTCGGTTTGTTTGAATGCAGAACATATATTTATGGATATTCACTCGGCATCAATAATTAAATATGCAATTAATACATTCTTAGCAACAAAGGTAATATTTTTTAATGAGTTATATGAGTTATTTAATACCACTGATTCCAATGATGATTGGAAAAAAATAATTGATACCATTTCAAAAGATAGTAGGATTGGAAATTCCCATATGATGGTGCCTGGCCATGATGGCAAGTATGGATTTGGAGGGGCATGTTTTCCAAAAGATTCTGTTGCTTTGGCAAAATTTGCATCTGAGCAAGGAGTAACTTTATCTTTATTAGAGCAAGCAATAAAAAAGAACAATAAGATAAGAAGTCAATATGATACAAAAGACAAGAGAGAAATAGCACAAAATGTATCATTCGATGATAAAATCTGAGTCCACTGCCCAGGTGGTGAAATTGGTAGACACAAGGGACTTAAAATCCCTCGAAGGAAACTTCGTGCCGGTTCAAGTCCGGCCCTGGGCACCATGTATAATGTAAGCTTAACAATTTCCATTGTGGGTTATAATTAAACATACATGTTTAACCAAATATTTAAACTCTGGATATATCTTAATAACGAACAAAAAAAGGAGTTATTGAGCCTTCAAATTTTAGTTATATGTATCTCAATTACAGAAATGGCTAGCGTTTTTTCTATTGGTCCTTTTATGGCTCTAGTAGCTGATAAAAATATCATTGAAACAAATGAGTTTTTTAACCAACTTTATATTGGCACTAATGCGAGTTCTCCTGAAATGTTTCTTTTTTGGTGCGGTTCATTTGTGCTTGCAGCTCTAACAGTTTCAAGCATTTTATCCATGTTTGTAATATGGAGATTAAACTTTTACGGACAGATGTTAGGTGTGCAAATAAGTAGCAGAATTTATAGATATTACTTACAACAAAGTTGGAGTTATCATTCAAACACAAGTAGCTCTTCCTTAATTAATAACATTGGAGTTGAATGTGGAAGGCTTACGAACCAAATTATTATTCAGTTATTGAACTTAAACGCTCGATTTTTTCAAGCATTTGTAATGTCTCTTGCGATAATTATTTTTAATCCGGTAATTGCAACAATTGGCATTATAATCTTCATAACATCATATTTTTCACTTTACTCATTAATTAAGATTAAGCTTGATAGCAATGGAAAAATTATTTCCAAATCCAATAGCGAAAGAATGAAAGTTATGCAAGAGGGCTTTGGAGGAATAAAGGATGTTCTATTGTTAGGCAGACAGAGTGATTTCATAAAAAGATTTAAATTTTATACAGAAAGTTTTGGAATTGCTTTAGCAAAAAATAATGTATTTTCTCAGGTCCCTAGATATGGAATGGAATTAATTGGTTTTGGATCAATCATTGCATTAATACTTGCTCTTTTAATATTTTCAAATGGTTCTTTAACTGAAATGTTGCCAGTTTTATCAATATTTGCTCTGGCAGGTGTGAAGTTATTGCCTTCATTTCAACAAATTTATTTTTCAATCACTCAAATTAGAGGAAATATATCTGCTTTGGAATCACTTGATAATGATCTAAGCAGAAGTCAAAAAGAAATTGGCATCTCTAAAGTTAAAAATGAAAATCTTACACTTAATAAAAATATAAAAATTAATAATTTAAGTTTTAAATACCCTGGAAAACATGATCATGCTCTTCAAAACATTAATATAGAGATTCCAAAGAATACCTCCGTTGGTATAGTTGGCTTCTCAGGATCTGGCAAATCAACATTATTTGATGTGGCAATGGGTCTTCTTGAACCAAATTCTGGAAGCATTACTGTAGATGGTAAAAAAATTGACTCAAAGAATTTAAGATCTTGGCAAAATGCTATTGGCTATGTGGCCCAAGATATATTTTTATCAGATTCTTCAATCGAAGAAAATATTGCTTTTGGTGTTCCAAAAGAAGATATAAACAAAGATAAGGTTAAATTAGCCTCAGAGATGTCAAACTTAACAACATTTATGAAAAGACTGCCTGAGGGTTTTGATACAGTTGTTGGCGAAAGGGGAGTGCAGCTTTCAGGAGGGCAGAAACAAAGAATCGGTATTGCACGAGCATTGTATAATGATGCTCAAATTTTATTTTTTGATGAAGCTACAAGTGCACTTGATGGTATTACAGAAAGTAAGGTTGTAGATGCTATCAAAACAATATCTAGTACAAAGACAATTCTGATAATAGCTCACAGACTTTCAACCATTAAATTCTGTGATGTTATATACGTAATGCATGAAGGAAAAATTGTTGATTCAGGATCATTTGAATACCTTTCAAAAAATAATCAATTATTTCAAGATATGTCTATTAATCAGAGTTAAATGATAGTTTTCCTAAGATCCCATGACATAAAATCAGATGGTAGATTGCAAAAGTATATTTCTGTTTTAAAGAAAAGAAATATTGATTATAAAGCTATATTCTGGAGCAGGGATAAGGTTTTTCAAAATGATAATTTTTATACATCATTTAATTTAAGATCTGAAACTGGTCGAGGTCTTATGAATCTGCATAAAATATTTTTATTCAATATTTGGATTTTTTTTAAGCTTTTTAGTAAAAGAACAGAGATAAAAACTGTGCACGCAGTAGATTTAGATACTATTATCCCAGCTTTATTTTTTTCAAAAATATTTCAAAAAAAGTTAATTTATGACATTTTTGACATGACTAGTGAATCTAGAAAAATGAATGAAACTTTAAGGAAATTTTTTTTTAACATTGAGAGATACATTGCTAAACAAGCTGATTACTTATTACTGCCTCATTCTATTCGTTTTGATCAATTAGATTTAGCTAAAAACAAATCTAGAATAATTATTGAAAATGTGCCAATGAATTATTTTTCTTCTAAATCCTCAGAAGTTAAGTTTATATATGAAAAAAAGTTTTCTTACATTGGAATACTTCAAAGAAAGCATAGAGGAATTGAAAATATTATAGAATTCTTTAAAGCCAACCAAGATTACACACTAGATATAGCTGGACATGGTGAGCTAGAAGAAGAGATAGCATTATGTTCAAAAAACTATAAAAATATAAATTTTCACGGCAGATTGAATTATCAAGACGCTCTTTCTTTAATGATGGCTTCAGATGTAATATTGGGACTTTACTATAAATCAATTAGAAACCATCAATTTGCTAGTCCAAATAAATATTATGAGCACCTTATGATTGGCAAGCCTCTAGTAACAAGTTTTGGAACTATGCCAGGAAATCTTGTAGAGAGTTTTAAAACAGGTTGGGCTGTTCAAGACAATTATAATTCTTTTGAAAATATTATGAAATCAATTGATGATGATCAGATTCGATCTATGAGCATGAATGCATCAACTTTATGGATGGAAAAGTATTGCAACTATGACAAAGAGGTTCTAGAAAAAATATATCTGGAAATCATTCTATGATAAAACAAGATTTATTCCTTATTGAACCATTATCCATAGGGGAGGAGCATATAAATATTAATTCAATGCTTCTTTCTTCCATACTGAAACAGAAAGACAATTACCGGAATATTCATTTTATTGGTGAAAAGAAACACTGCAGTATCTTGAGGAAAAAATTTAAAAATAAAATTACTTTTATAGATGCATTAAAAAGAAGAAATTCTAGATTTTTCAATTTCCTTTTTGCATTACAGTTAGTATGTCTTTCTGTCTTAAAGCCCTCAAAAATTATATTTCTAAGCTCAAACAAAAATACAATAAGACTTAACGCTTTTTTGTATTCCAAAAATAAAATAACTTCCATTATACATAGCTATTTTTCAGAGTTTTTGCAGGATATAAAATTGAGCGAAAATTCATTATTTAAGAAATCACTAGATAGGACGGTTTTTTTTGTATTTCGTGAGGATATTTTAAAACATGTAAAAAAAATTAATCAAAATATAAATATTAATTTTATAGAACATCCCATTGAAAAAAAATTTGAATTTCAAGACAAAAAACAAATTAAAAATATTGCTTTTCTAGGAAGACCATCCAAAGAAAAAGGCTTTGATAAATACCTAGATTTTATTAAAAAAATTAGAAGTGATATTAGATGGAATGGTATTAAGTTCTACCATATAGGCCCGATGGAAGAGGTGCAAAAAAACGATATCACTAAAGGATACTTAGATCCCTTGTCAAATTTATGCGAAAATTTCAAGGCAGAAGATAATCAATTTATAAATAATGATGATTTTGATGTGATGCTTAAAAAAATAGATTGTGTTTTTTATTGCAATGAAAATTGTGACTACCAGTACATAGCTTCTGGAACAATTTTTGATGCGATAAGTTATGGGAAAAAAATTATTGGTTTAAAAGATAGCTTTGTAAAAGATATTGAATCTAGACATAGATCAATAGGTATTTTTGCAGAGAATATTGAAGATTTAGCCAAAACTTTAGTACATTATAAATTTAATTTTGAACCTGAGTATATTGAAAATAAAGTTAATGATATTTTTTCGTCAGAATATCAATCATCAATAAAAAGATTTCTAGATAAATGATGCAGACAATTTTTCCCTATCTATTAGATATAATCTTTTTTTCATCATTATTAATTTCAATATTTTCTCTTTCCTTCTCTAAAAAAAGAGATGAATCTTTTTTTTGGGTCTTAGTTTTTTTTTCCGCAATAGTTTTGGCTATAAAACCATTTGGAATTGCTGTAGATGATCCAAATTATTTAAAATTGTATGAAAATATAATAGCACCCTTGTCCTTAATTGAAGGTCTAAATTATACTGCTAGAGATCCTATATATTACATATCATTAAAACTTACTTCAGGTATAGTTGGTGTTTACTCTTTTAACCTTATAGCTGTAACAGTATTTATAATTAAAATGTTTTTCCTGTCCAAGTTGGTCGATAAAAAAACAATTGCCTTCTTCACATATTTTTCATTAAGTTTCATCTTGCATGATTTAACTCAACTCAGACTGTCGATGGCTATGATGTTTGTATTCGCATTCATGTACTTCTATATGATAAGAAAAAAAATATATTCTTCCTTATTAATGTTAGTTTTTGCTACGCTATCTCACTTCCAGGGCTTGCTAGCAGCACCCTTTCTTTTAATCTATGGTTCAAGGTTACATTGGTGGGTTTTTTGGATCCCATTAATAATTGCTTTGACGCATTATTTTAATTTTTTTGGTTTTTTTGCCTTTTTTTTTACAACCTTAATACCCTTACAGAGTATTTTTGTAGACAGATATTTAGACTCAGCTGCAGATCAGTATTTTTTTGCTGAGTTTTTCATCACACACTGGATTCTTTTAACATGTCTAATGCTTTCTACAGGATTATTTCAAAACAATAGGTTTGCTTTATGGGGAATTACAGGCGTTATAGCCTCAACATTATCAATTATGTTATTTTCATCGGTAGCTGCAATGGCTGTTAGGCTAAATGAATTCTATCTTGTCTTCTTATTTCTTTTGATGGGCTATATAGATAGTAAGAGGTCAAAATTCTTGCCCTTTATTTTACTGATTGGTTCAATTGGTTTATTTTACATTCGTAATCGATATCTGGGAGTAATATAGAATGGATGAGATTAATCTTTTAAAAAAATTTAATCTTAAAATGAAAAAATCACCTGATATTTCAAAAAAAGTATTAGATCAATATTCAACTTACGCAAGCGCATCTCTCCTTTTTAGAGAAATTTCACAAATGAAAAAGAACAGTAAAATAAAATATATTTTTGTTATAAAAACAGCTAGTTTATATAATCTTATTAATTTTTTCCCTAAACAAGAATCTTTTCTCATATTTAGTGGTTTAAGAAGTTTCTTGAAGCATTTATTTTCTGGCTTTAATTGCATGATAAATTTGAGAATTTATAAGTATATTCTGGAACTAATTAAAGATGATAGCTCAAAGGGACTTGACAGAGTGTCAGAAAAATTACGAAATAATTTAAAAAAAATAAATCCTAAATATATTTTTCTTGAAACAGACATTTGGCCCTATGAAAGACTATTAATATCAATATCAAAAGAATTAGGTATAAAAGTAGTTATTGTGCAACATGGAATCTTCACTGATGGTTTGCATGACGGTGATGGTGAAACAGCAGATATTTTTCTATCTTATGATGCTTATTCAAGTCAAATTATTAAAGCAATTAACAATAACGTAAATACGATTGAGGTTGGAAGTCTATCTAAGAATTTATTAAAGAAAAAATTCCTGAAAAGAAGGGTAGTATGCTTTATAGGCCAGCCAATCCCTCTTATTTTTCCAGAATATAAAAAAAATTACCTAAGTCTTATTTCTTCATTAGATAGTAAATTTTGCGATTTGGGAGTAAATTTTTTTTATAAACCCCACCCAGCAGAAAGCCAAGAAGAATATCTTAAATATATAAAAAATAAAACAAAGCTAGATTCAGAAAATTGTTTTGCAAGATTTGATTATTTTCTTTCCTTAACATCTTCATTAAGTTTTGAAGCCTCTTTGTTAGGTAAGGTTTCCGCAATGATAGAAACTAATTGGTTAAATTCAAATATTTCTAAGAGCCAGTATTGCCATTTCATTAAAGAGGAAGATCTATTGAATAACACAAATGAATTATTTAATCTGCTTCCCAGAAAATCAAATAATTTGAAAAATTATAATAAGGGCAACCTAGAGGATAGGCTGAATTATTTAGCTGCCGAACTGAGCAAAATTCATGGCTAATCAAGTAACTATCTCGATACCCACTTTTAATCAAAAAGAATTTATTTGTAGAGCTTTAATATCGGCCTTAAAACAAGACTATTCAGATATTGAAATAGATATTCATGATGATTCAAATATTGAAGACTATTCAGATGTGATAGCAAAATTTAGTAAAGATAAAAATGTAAATTATTTTAAAAATAAAAATACACTCGGGATGGTATCTAATTATAGAAAAGGACTAGATCACGCAACTGGAAAATACTTCCTAAACCTTGATGGTGACGATGAATTAATTGATGAAAGTTTTATAAGCAAAGCTGTAAATCTGCTCGAAAAGTACCCATCTTGTGTTGCAGTGATTGGAGGGCAAAGAATTATTAAAGATTCATTGCTTATTAGGGAAGATACTATGACTGATAAGGAATATATCATACTAAGTAGCTATGAATTTTTGTTGTTATCGCTATCAGATAAAAGCCCTGTTTTACCGCATTTTTCAACATTAATAAGGGCTAAAAATGCAAAAAAAGCTCAATATTATTCTAAGGACATCGTTAATACTGATTTACATTCCATTAGAAACTTATCACTTTATGGGGAAGTAATATTTATTAATAATATTTGTGGAAATTGGCACATTAATGATTCCAATCAATCTAGGGATTTCTGTCCCATAAAGTTCAGCGAGAATATAAGCTGTTTAACTGATCCTTACTTGAATGCTCTAGATGCATTCAAAGATAAAGATTTTACAAATGCCTTGAAATCTAGTTATGTATCCGGAATTAAAAAATTTATTAGTGACAATTATTCATTAGCACTTAGATCTAAAGATTATAAAAAATCAATTTTAAATTTTCAGAATAACCTCACTTCTTTTCTCCCTCCCGAATTTTCAGATTTTGCAAAATTAACAAAATATCCAAGAATAAAAAGAAACTTATTTATAAGAAATACCATTGGATTTAAGCTTTATAATTCTATAGCAAATTTAAAACAGAGATTATGAGAAAAATTAGAGTTTTATCAATATTTGGCACAAGGCCTGAAGCAATTAAAATGGCCTCTGTTATTAAAGAGCTTCGAGATGATGAAGATATTACCTCATCAATATGTGTAACTGGTCAACATAGAGAGATGCTTGATCAAATCTTGAAAGTATTTGATATTGCGCCTGACTTTGATCTCGATCTTATGCATAAAAGTGATGATTTATCTGAGTTATCTTCCAACATAATTAAATCAGTTCCTAATGTAATAGAAAAATTTAAGCCTGACTGTATATTAGTTCATGGTGACACTACTACTGCCATGTGTTCAAGCCTTTGTGCTTTATACTCAAAAATACCTCTTTTTCATGTCGAGGCAGGCTTACGAACCGATAATATAAGTTCACCATGGCCAGAAGAAGCAAACAGAAGAGTTATATCAGCGTTGAGTTCTTTTCATTTTGCTCCAACAGAAACAGCTCGAAGAAATTTACTTGATGAAAATGTCGATGAAAGTAAGATTTGTTTAACTGGCAACACAGTAATTGATAGCTTAAATCTAGCAAAGGAAATTTTAGATAATGAAGAAAATAATAAAAAATATTACGAAAGATTTAGAACATTAATGAACAAAGAAAAGATGGTTCTAATAACTGGCCACAGAAGAGAAAATTTTGGGATTGGTTTTAAAAATATATGTTTAGCCATAAAGAGCTTAAGTTTGCGAAACGAGGATTGCAATTTCATATACCCTGTTCATCTAAATCCAAACGTCCAAAAACCTGTGAAAGATATTCTTGGAGGTTTGAGTAATATAAAGCTCATTGACCCCTTAGATTACTTATCTTTTGTATATCTTATGTCTAATTCAAACTTGATTTTAACTGATTCAGGAGGAATTCAAGAAGAAGCACCAACTTTTAATATTCCTGTTGTGCTAATGAGAGAAACAACTGAAAGGCCTGAAGCAGTTGCAGGAGGTTATGCTTATTTGGTAGGTAGCAATACCGAAGCAATAATAAAAAATGTTGAGAAACTTCTTAAGGATTCAAAGAACAAAGCTATAAAGAAAAAAAATCCATTTGGTGATGGTAAGGCTTCTAAAAGAATTGTCGATTTTATAAAAATTCATACTTCTCAAAACCTGAATGATTAATAAAGAAAAAATTTTACTTACAGCAAACACTTCATGGTTTCTGTACAATTTTTTTAAGAATATTATAAAAGATTTAATAGCAAGAAATTATCAGATAATTTGTGCTGCACCTAGGGATAAATATAGCCAAAAACTTATATCTTTGGGCTGCGATTACAGAGAATTAAATTTCAACCAAAAAAGTACCAACCCATTATCAGAATTAAAAACCTTAGCAAAATTTTTCTTTCTAATTAGGGAAATAAATCCCTCTTTGGCTATTAACTTTACAATTAAAAATAATATTTATGGGTCTATATCTTCAGCAGTACTTGGAATAAAGTCTATAGCTTTTATTACCGGTCTGGGGACGGCTTTCATTGGCAATAGAAGTATAAAATATATTGCAAAATTTCTTTATAAAATAGCGATGCGATCTCCAAAAGCCATTTTTTGTCTAAATGAGGATGACTTTAATTATTTGAAAGATGAAAAAATTGTTAAGTCTGAAAAACTTATTTTATTGATGGGTTTGGGTGTTGATAAGGATAAATTTAATCCTGATAAAAAAATAAAAATATTTGGAAAAAAAAGGTTTTTATATGTTGGTCGTATGCTGAAAGATAAGGGTATTCATGAGCTAATAGGGTCTTTCAAAAAATTAACTAAAGAATTCAGTAACGTAGAGCTCATATTAACTGGTCCAATCGATAGCATAAATTCAACAGCAATCTCTAAAAAAGAAATAGAAGATTGGACATGTCATCCAAATATTGACTACCGCGGAAATGTCGAGGATATTAGTGAGATTTATGCTGTTGCTGATTATCTAATTTTACCTTCATATAGAGAGGGGCTTCCAGCTGTTCTGCTTGAAGCATCAATGATGGAGATATGTATTTTAGCTTCAGATGTGCCAGGTTGTAGAGAAGTAATTGAAGACGGATATAATGGATTGCTCTTTAAACCTAGAAATGTTGAATCTCTCTTTTTGGCATTAAAGAAAGCCTTAAAATTATCATCTAGAGAAAAGGAGTATCTTGAAAAAAATGCTAGAAAAAAAGCTTTGTTGACATATGAGTCATCAATTATAAGTAAATCTATAATTTCAATTTTCGAGCAAAAAATTCATAATAGTACTCAATGAAGATACTTGTTACAGGAGGTTCTGGTTTTATTGGCTCAGCCTTCATTAGAAAAGCAGTTAATGAGCTGGATTATGAAATATACAATGTTGATAAAATTACATATGCTTCAAATGAAGAGTCTTTAAAAGATATCTATTCAAGTAGTAATTATCATTTCAAAAAAAAGGATATTAATGATACGAAAGAGATTGAGTATATTTTTAAAAATTTTCAACCAAATGCACTAGTGCATTTTGCAGCCGAATCACATGTCGATAATTCAATTTCTAGCCCAGAAGTATTTTTGCATACAAATATAATTGGTACATTTTCGTTGTTAAAAGAGTCTCTTAAATATTGGAACAATTTAGATAAAAAAGAAAAGAATAAATTTAAGTTTTTACATGTATCAACTGATGAAGTGTATGGAGAGCTCACAACTAATGAAGAGCCTTTTACTGAAAAGACACCTTATGCGCCAAATTCACCTTACTCTGCTTCAAAAGCTTCTTCAGATCACTTAGTTAGGGCTTGGTTTGAAACTTTTAAATTACCAACTGTTATTACTCATTGCTCTAATAATTATGGCCCATTCCAAAATCCTGAAAAATTCATTCCAAAAATAATTACAAATATTATTCAAAATGAAACAATACCGGTTTACGGAAGCGGCCAGAATATTAGGGATTGGTTGTATGTTGAAGATCATGTAAGTGCACTTTTCGAATTATTAACAAACAATGTATGTATAGGAGAAAAATTTAATATTGGTGGGAATAATGAAATAAAAAACTTAGAAATAGTAAATATGGTATTTGATATATTTGAAAAAAATAATTTTAAGCTTAAAAATCAAAATCCCAGAGATTTAATTACATATGTTGATGACCGCCTTGGTCATGATTTCAGATATGCTATAGATTCATCTAAGATTAAACAAGTTATCGGTTGGAATGCACAAAGAGATTTTAAAAAAGGCCTTGAAAGCACAGTTGAATGGTATTTAGATAATAAATGGTGGTGGGAGCCATTAAGAAAATAAAATTATGAAGGGAATTATACTTGCAGGCGGTTCAGGAACAAGACTTTATCCTGTCACTAAAGCTGTTTCAAAACAACTTTTACCTGTGCACGACAAACCAATGATTTTTTACCCTCTTTCTACTCTTATGCAGGCAAGAATAAAAGATATTCTTATTATTAGCACCCCAGAAGACCTGCCTTCATATAAAAGACTACTAGGGGATGGGAGCAGTCTTGGTATTAAATTAAATTATGCTGTACAAAAAAAACCAAATGGAATAGCTGAGGCTTTCATAATAGGAGAAAATTTTATTGGCAAAGATTCGGTATCTCTTATTCTTGGCGATAATATTTTTTATGGATATGATTTTTCAAAAGTTTTATTGAGCAAAATAAAGCAGCACAAAAATAATGCAATAATTTTTACCTATCTAGTGTCAAATCCATCTTCATTTGGGGTGGTAAATTTTGATAAGAAAGGAAAACCATTGAGTATTGAAGAAAAACCTTCTTTACCAAAATCTAATATGGCTATTGTAGGTTTATATATTTATGACAATAAAGTTATTGAATACGCTAAAAGCCTTTCTTCAAGTAAAAGAGGGGAGTTAGAGATAACTGACTTAAATAAGATATATCTTAAAAAACAAAAATTAGAAATTGAAGAGCTTTCTAAAGGTTTTGCTTGGCTAGATACTGGAACACCAGTTTCTTTGCTAAGTGCTAGTCAATTTGTTGATACAATCGAGAAAAGACAAGGCATTAAGATCGGTTGTATAGAAGAAGATGCCTACAATAATGGATGGGTATCTAAAAAGGAGATAAAAAAACTAGCTAGGAGTTTGTCGAAAACAGAATATGGAAAATACCTCTTAGCTTTATCAAAAAAATGAAGATAAATCATACTCCATTAGAGGGTGTACTAGTTGTAGAACCAGAAAAATATAAAGATGAAAGGGGATATTTTTCTGAGACTTTTTCAAGAAAAGATTATGATGATTTAGGGATAATCAATAAATTTGTACAAGACAATCACTCTTTCTCAAAAAAAGGTGTTCTTCGTGGGCTTCATTTTCAGAAAAAAAATCCTCAAGGAAAGCTTGTTAGGTGCGCTTCTGGTAGTGTTTTAGATGTTGTTGTTGATATCAATGTTGAATCCAAGACACTCGGAGAACATTTTTCTATAGTTCTTAGTGCAGAGAATTCAAAACAATTATGGATACCGCCTGGCTATGCACATGGCTTCCTAGTAATTTCAGATTTTGCAGATTTTATGTATAAATGTACTGAATATTTTCATCCTGACGATCAGTGTGGAATTGTTTGGGACGATCCAATATTGAATATAAAATGGCCAGAGGAAAATCCAATTATTTCAATTAAAGATAAATCATTGCAAAGCTTTGAAGACTTTTTAAAAACATGATTCATATATTATTGATTGGTTATTCAGGTCAGGTTGGTAAAGAGCTTCAAGAAATACTAAAAAAAAATAAAACATTTAATATTCATACATATAATTCTGCAAATTTAGATATTACAAATTTTAATAAAGTTAATAATGAAATAAATAGAATAAAACCGTCAATTATCATTAATGCAGCAGCTTATACAAATGTAGAAAAATCTGAAAGTAATAAAAAGGCTTTTAAAGTAAATGCAGAAGCTGTTGGCAACTTAGCTAAGGTTGCCCATGAAAATGATGCCTATTTTATCCATATTTCTACTGATTATGTATTTGGTAATAAAAAAAGTGGCTGCTATTCAATTGGAAGTCCTACAAAACCACTCAATAAATACGGCCAAAGTAAATTAATGGGCGAAAATCTTATAAAAAAATATTGTGAAAAATATTTCATAATCCGCACAAGCTGGGTGTATGGAATTCATGGAGGAAACTTCGTTCAAACAATAATAGATAATGCTAATAATGAATCACTCAACGTTGTTAATGATCAGCAAAGTTCGCCTACAAGCGCATCAAGCCTTTCTCATTTTATATACTTCATAATTGGAAGGATCAATCAAAAAAATCCTCCAAAAAATAGAATCTTACATTTTTCTAATCTTGGAAGAACTTCTTGGTATTTTTTCGCTCGCGAGATTATAAAAATCAGCTTTGATCTAGGCATTATAGAAAATAAACCAAAAATAATTGCAGTAAATTCTGATTCACTTAAAACCCAAGCTAGACGACCTAATAATTCGAAACTTAGAGTTTCAAAGTTTATTGATTTTAGGAATTATTTTTGGAAAGATGAATTGAGGAAGCAGCTCTTAAAAATAAAAAATTTAAATTAGATCTATGGCTTTGGAGATGTTTTCCATAATCTCCAAATACTCATCTTTATTAAATTTATAGGGGTCTGCTAGTCTGATTTGTGGATTTTTATAGTTTAAGAGGATTAATTTTTTCTTGTACGTTGGAAAAAGTTTATTAAGAATCATTAATATCTCATGATCTAAACAAAAAATGTAACTTGAATTTTTAACAATTTTTAGGTTGATTTTTTTTGGTGTATGTAAAGTGTTACTTAATCCTTTTTTTTCAAGATAGGAAATTGACCTTTTATCCATTCCTCCAATATAAATTGGATTTATCCCTGCAGATATAACTTTATATTTACTGCCTAGTTTTTTTTGTAATAAACGCTCAGCTACTGGGCTTCTACAATAATTTGCGTAACACACTACACATACATTATAAAGTAACTGGTTCAATTAGTTGTTCTCAATAAGATTATCCACACTATTAAGAAAGCTTGAAAATGGAAAGAATTGAGATATCACTCTATTCCATCTTGCTGTACCACTTGCATTTACATAAATAATATCATCATCAGCTAAGTAGAAACTTCCAGCACTTAAAAATCCGGCAGGAGATGATAAGTTTGCTCTAAAGATTCTTGGGCTATTTCCTTGCTTTCTAATAACAAAAACTTCAGATCCTGATCCTGTATCAGTTCTAATTCCATTAACCTCACCCAAAGCTTCTGCAAGTGTTAGTGGTATATCGGTAATGTTTATCTTTGACGGTTTTGTAACTTCACCAAGAAGGTATACCTTTTGTGAGTTAAATCTAGCAATCGTTACATCAACTTGTGGGTCTGTGAAATATAGAGATAACGCTGATGAAATAGAATCTCTTAGTTGATTTTGTGATATTCCTTCAGCTTTTATTGTGCCAACATAAGGAAAAAATATATTTCCATTAGAATCAACTCTTCTAAGATTTGCATCTGGGTTAATATTAGTTATTGGAAATATTTCAGGCAAACCCCAAACAGTAATAGCAATTTGGTCTCCATTCCCAATTAAATAAACATTATTTTTTTGTTCATTCAATAGTGATTCTTCAACCTCTTCTATACCAACCTCAATACCTAAACTCTCAATATATACTGATTCTTGTGAGTTTCCATTTTTTGATGTTTGCATGTGCATCCCAGGATATGCACAACTAAACAATAAGGTTAGGCAAAGTAAAAAAGTTAAATTAGTCTTCATTTTTATAATCATATTCTTCGTATAAATATCTTTTTGCATAGTATTGATAGGCATAGTTGCCGTAAAGCCCATAATAACCATAATAGCTAGAAGGTTTTTCATATGCATTATAGATTATGCCATCGAAATTAGTTCCTATTTGATTGCTTATTGATAGAAGTTGCTTAACTTCATTTAATTTGGTCTCGCCATGTCTTACTACTGAAAAATTTAAATCTGAGTGAGATAGCAAGATTGAAGTATCTGAAACTGCAAGTATAGGCGCAGTATCAATAATAATATAATCAAATAACTCTTGAAGCTCATTTAACTTATTCTCAAAATCTTTTGAGTAAAAGAATTGAAAGCTGCTGGAGAGTTTTGATATTTTCGGTAAAAGGTATAAATTATCTGAAACTTTATATTTATCAATATTTGCATTTGAAATGCTTCTAAAATCGTTAACACTTATCTTATTCACTCCAAAACTTGTATGGTGTGTTCCTTTTTTGAAATCTCCGTCAATTAATAGGGTTTTTTTGCCGATAGCAGCCAGAGCTTTTGCGAGATTGGTTGAAACAAAAGATTTTCCGATTGAAGGAGTAGCACCAGAAATTAATACTTTTTTAGCCTTATCATTTGGTAAAGACTTTTCTTGATATTGCGCATCTATATTAATAATTAACGATTCCATAGCATTTTGAAATTTTTGATCATCAGTTGTTATCTCCGCGCTTACTACTGGAAAAACACCCACAATGGAGTTTCGTATATTGCTATCTGCTAATTCTGCAGGATTAGTGATTGGAGTAAAATAAAGACTCCTAAAAATAGCAACAATAGCAGACAAGATAAACGAAATTATAGAGATCAGAATAACGTTACTAAGTGTTGGGCTTACCCTTGTATCATAATATGCTTTATCGACAATTCTGGTGTTGCCAAGAGTGCTAGCTTCTTTTATTGAAAACTCTAACCTTTTATTGAGCAGCTCACTATATATCTGTTGCGATGTTTCAAGCTCTCTAAAAAGATCTATATACTCTTGTTGAGCAATAGGAAGTTTTTGAATCTGATTTTCAATATCACCTTTTTGCTTTAATAAAATATTTTTTTGATCAAGTAGTGCCTGATAAATAGGATTGGTTGACGTAAACTCTTTGGAAGCTTGAGATATTTGTATATCAAGTGCGTTGATTTCTACACTTATATTGTTAAGAGATTTAATTATAGATTCTATCTCTAGATCAACATTAAGTGTTTTGTTGGACTCTCTAAAATCTTTAAGATTCGATTTCCTTGAAATCAATTGTTCCTCGATAGAAGAAATCCTTAAGTCTAAAAAATTTATTGTTTGTCTTGCCTGTTCTGAATCAAATTCTATATTTTTCTTGATAAATAAATTACTTGTAAAATCAAGAATTTCTTTTCCTTCCTCAATATCATTGGTCAATAATGATATCTCCAGAAGCCCATTATCTTGTTGGATATAATTAGATCTTCTGCTCACATCAACATTCTTAATACTAATTTTTTCTTTAAAGCTTTTATAATTATCTTCAGGATTAGAGTAGCTTAATTCAAATAGTGACTTTTCTGATAGATTTGGATTTTGTATTTGAAAATAATATTTCCCCAGATCATAGGTCTTCCCATAATTAAAAGTCCCTATTGCAGAATTTTCATCTAGTATATCGAAAGTATTGTCTGAGACAGATATCTTTAAGTTTGCCTTTTTTCTATCAGCTAATTCTCGAACTTCAAAAAAAATTATAGATTTCTTTAGAGCATCATCTACTTCAATATTGATTTTTTTTGCCTTAATTACTTCGATGAGGTTCGACCTTGATTTATAAAGCTCAATTGTTGAGTTAAGATTTGATGTTGCACTGCTCCCCAAATAAAGGTCAAGAGCAATTTCTTGGCCGGAATTTACATTGTTTGGAGAATATACTTGAAGCAAGCTATTAATTTTATAAATTCTCTCTGCATTTAAATAAAGAAGCAATCCTACTAAAGATCCAATAAATGAGATAATAATTATTAGTTTTGATTGCATAAGAAGACTTCTAAATAGCCTTCCAAAGTCTAAAGCCCCTTCTTGTTCATAATCATCATTGATGAAGGGTTTTTCTTGAAGATTAATATTCATTTTACTAAAACAAGCTGGGTTAGATTCTAAGTCATTTATCGTGAATTTAAAAGAAACACATATCCTATTAAAAATTATCAATTATTCTATAAATTAATCATATTTAGCATGATTTCCCATAAAAAAATCCTAAACATTTTGCATTTTTTCAAATATTAAATTCATAAAAAACTGTATAATTTCTTCTCCGAATGGAAAATAATCCTAAACAACATAATGAGCTTTATGACTGGGTTGATGCTCTAGAAAATCTAATCCTTTTTGATGGGAAAGAAGATGCCTCAAAATTAATCAGAGAATTTGTTCAACATGCTAAGAATAAAGGCTTAATAGATCATTTAGACTCAGCTTTGCCTTTTGAGAACTCTATTTCTCAATATGAGGAGAGTCAATATCCTGGCAATTGGAATCTTGAAGAAAAAATAAGACACTTTATTAGATGGAACGCACTAATCACAGTTTTAAAAGCAAATAAAGAACTTGATCTTGGAGGCCATATATCAACTTATTCATCTGCTGCAACATTGTATGAAGTTGGCTTTAATCATTTTTTTAGAGGCGGTAAGTTATCAGATATGGTTTATTTTCAAGGCCATTCTTCACCAGGAATTTATGCCAGATCATTTCTAGAAGGATCAATAACGAAGAAACAGTTAGATAATTTTAGACAAGAAATAGATGGAGTTGGGCTTTCATCTTATCCTCATCCATGGCTGATGCCTGATTACTGGCAATTTCCAACAGTCTCAATGGGCTTGGGCCCGATAATGGCAATTTATCAGGCTCATGTAATGAAATACCTTGAACAAAGAGGTTTGCTGAAAAGTGAAGCTAAAAGAAAAATATGGATGTTTTGTGGAGATGGAGAAATGGATGAGCCAGAGTCTATGGGTGCTATCTCTTTAGCTGCACGAGAAAAATTAGATAATCTAATTTTTGTTATTAATTGCAATCTACAAAGACTTGATGGTCCTGTAAGAGGAAACTCTAGAATTATTACTGAGTTAGGCACTATTTTTAAAGCAGCTGGATGGAACGTGGTAAATACTATTTGGGGGAGGAGATGGGATGAGCTATTAGCTAAAGATTCAACAGGAGCTCTTAAATGGGTAATGAATAATACCGTCGACGGTGAATATCAAAATTTCAAGGCTAAAGGAGGTGCTTATACTAGGAAACATTTTTTTGGCAAACACCCTGAAGCTTTAAAACTAGTTGAAAATTGGACAGATGACGAAATCGAAAAATTAAATAGGGGTGGCCATGATCCATTAAAAGTATTCAATGCTTATAGAAGAGCTTATGAATGCACTGATAAACCTACTGTAATACTTGCATTTACAGTTAAAGGTTACGGAATAGGATCAAGACAAGCAGATAATACTACACATCAAGTTAAAAAACTTACTGAGGAGAACCTTAAAGATTTTATTAAAAACTTTAACTTACCAATTGACGTTAAGGATCTTAATAAATTGGACTATCTAAAGTTCAACAAAAATAGCGAGGAATATAAATATCTTATAGATCGTAGAGAAAAGTTAGGCGGTTTCTTGCCAAAAAGGGAAGTAGTAAAAGCTAATCTGAAGGTAAATGACAACTCTCACTTCAATGAGTTTAATAATCAATCTAAAAGAGAAATGTCCACAACAATGGTTTTTGTAAGACTTATCACATCATTATTGAGGGATAAAAAAATCGGAAAAAATATAGTCCCTATTGTACCTGATGAGGCTAGGACTTTTGGTATGGATGGCCTTTTTAGACAATTTGGAATTTACAGTAGAGAAGGTCAAAAATACCAACCAGAGGATGCAGATAAAGTGATGTGGTATAGGGAGTCAAAAGATGGGGTGATGCTAGAAGAGGGCATTAATGAGGCGGGTGCTTTTTCGGCATGGATTGCTTTAGCTACATCTTATGCCAATAACTCTCTTCCTATGATTCCTTTTTATATTTACTATTCAATGTTTGGTTTTCAAAGAGTACATGATTTGGCATGGGCTGCTGGTGATGCCAGAGCTAGAGGTTTTTTGTTGGGGGCAACATCTGGCAGGACAACACTAAATGGTGAGGGCCTGCAACACCAAGATGGACACAGCCACCTTTTAGCCCAAACAATTCCTAACTGTAAATCTTATGACCCTTGTTTTGATTATGAGCTAGCAACAATCATAAAGGATGGAATAGATGATATGTATGTAAAAAATAACGACAACTATTATTACTTAACTTTAATGAATGAAAACTATATACATCCTGA
>MDTG01430188.1_pt1 | contig 30229 bp, 31 predicted proteins | sample 811421 | NCBI WGS metagenome assembly MDTG01 (sample SAMN05326645, study PRJNA326480) | marine metagenome | isolation source: seawater | place: Pacific Ocean: South East | collected 2011 | reverse complement strand
TTTCTGGATATGCCCTAACCACTAGGCGAAACTTCAACTTCATGGGTGGTTTTCTGGCAACGGGCTTCTTAGTTGTGCTAGCCGCCTCTTTAGTCAACATTTTCTTAGGAATCCCAGCTTTTAGCTTGGCTATTTCTGCCACTGTGGTTATGCTAATGAGCGGTTTCCTTCTCTATGAGACAAGTCAAATGGTTCATGGCGGTCAGGACAACTATGTTTTAGCAACTGTTGGTCTTTATATGACCATTTTCAACTTGTTTGTGAGCCTGCTCCATCTCTTGGGTTTCGCAAGCAACGACTGATAATGATTCGAGAGTCCGTAAAAACTCTAGTTGGGCTCCCTTCAGGGTCCTGCTAGAGTTATTAAGCTAAGAGAACTGTGGAACTCTTTATGAAAATAGGCTCAGCAATACTGATTGTCGGAATGATCCTTCTGTTGTTTCCTAACGCAAAGAGGATGATGAAAGAGAGCCCAGAAGCAGAAAAAGGTGATTGGGAAGGATTCTTGATTCCCATAGCATTGGTAGCAGCATTCGTATTGCTCTTAATGAATCTTATATAACAATACAAATCACAAGTGATGGATAGTTTCTTCTCCACTCATGTAAGGCTGTAGCACCTTCGGAATTGCCACACTACCATCCTCTTGCTGGTAGTTTTCCAAAATCGCAACTAAAGCTCGTCCTGCCGCCACACCAGAGCCATTAATGGTGTGTAGGAACTCAACTTTACCTGCTGGGTTTTTCCATCTCGCTTTCAAACGCCTGGCCTGGAAATCTTTAAAATTACTACAAGACGATATTTCCCGATAAGTCTGCTGAGACGGCAACCACACCTCTAGATCATAGGTCTTCGATGCTGAGAACCCTAAATCTCCTGTACACAGTTCAACCACTCTATATGGCAGTTCAAGGCGCTGAAGAATAGCCTCCGCATTCGTAGTCAATGCTTCTAAGGCCTGCCCTGACTCTTCCGGTTTGACAATCTGAACCAACTCTACCTTCTCAAATTGGTGCTGCCTAATCATTCCACGGGTATCTTTGCCATATGAGCCAGCCTCGCTTCTAAAACAGGGTGAATGACAGACATACTTCATAGGTAAATCGTCCTTTCCTAAAATCATATCTCTCACCAAGCCAGTAACCGGCACTTCCGCGGTTGGGATAAGAAAGAGTTCCTGAAGGTTGACCAAGAATAAATCATCAGAAAATTTCGGCAATTGGCCAGTCCCTCTCATAGTCTGTTCGTTTACCAAAAACGGTACATATATCTCTTCGTAGGCATGTTCGCTAACGTGGACATCCATCATAAATTGTATTAATGCGCGCTGAAGTCTAGCTATCGGACCAGTCAACACTACAAATCTAGCGCCGGAAAGTTTAGCTGCCGAATTGAAGTCAATCTGTCCCAAACCCTCACCGATTTCGACATGATCTTTTGATTTAAAATTGAAAGAAGGTTTAGTTCCAAACGTTCTGATTTGAATGTTCTCTTCTTCTGAATTTCCAGTAGGAACAGAGGGATCTGGGGAATTTGGAATTCGCATAAGGAAGTCATTCAGAGAATCTTGCACCGCATCAAGCTTTTTATTCAAACCTTTCAACGAATCTGAAAGATTTTCTACCGAAGAAAGCATCTCTCCTATATCAACACCCATCGACTTAGCAACGCCTATTTCTTTGCTCGTCTTATTTCTAGATTCTTGAACTCTCTCTAATTCCACCTGAAGCTCTTTTCGTCGACCTTCTAACTCTTCCCACTTAGCCACATCAAAAATGAAACCTCGCCGCTCCAATTCGGTTGCAATGGTTTTTAAGTCAGTACGAAGTTTTCTGATATCTAACATTTTTCCTAAATTTTCCTTACCAGGCCGATCTGAAATCCGCTCTATTGAGGAGTGAGTTCCCTTACAACATCAGTACCCTTGGTGGGAACAAATTCAAACTCCTGCGCTCTAATTTCAGTATTTTTCCTTACCTCTTTTAATCGAATTTTTAAAGTGCGATCTACCCCGGTTATTACATGAACCTCATCTATAATCCTATTATTAAAGCTCACATATGCCTTCTCGAAAATTGCTGAAGCTTCCTCTAGATGAATTAGTAAAAATTTCTCTTCTACTTCGCTCTCCTCCAATAAAGGCTTAATAGAATAAGTTTTTTCTATAACTCTCGGATCCTCGAAAATAAAATCCAACATATTCGGATCTGAGTCAAGAGTATCTCTCACCACAACCTGTTCCAACTCAGGATCATGAATCCAAATTTTATCTCCGTTGCTTACAATCTCTTGCTCTATAGGCGAAAAAAACACCCATCTATACTTGTTCGGTTTTTTAATCTTTAGGAATCCTTGCGACGTCTCCAGTACTACTCCATCTTGATCGATAATTTCCTGCTGAAAATCTGCTTCAAGTGACTCAATACCATTTAGGTAATCAAAAAATTTCGGACTTGCAGAAATTTCGGCACAAACAATCAAAAACACCAAAGTAAATATCAAATTCATGAATCATTGGGAGGAGGAACCAACACCTCACGAGTCCCACTCGCTTGCAACTCCCCTACTAAACCTGCCGCTTCCATTGACTCCACCATCCTAGCGGCTCGGTTATACCCAATTTTCAAGCGTCGTTGTATTCCCGATACAGATGCTTTTCTGGTTTCTAAAACTATTTGAACAGCCTGATCGTAGAGTTCATCTTGTTCCGAGTCTAAATCTAAGTCACCCATCGTCATTCCTGATAGCTCACTTAGGTCGCCATTCAAGACCGAGTCTTCGTACTCTGGCTCACCAGATTTTTTCAATCTATCGACCACCTTATGCACCTCATCATCGGAGACAAATGCACCGTGAACTCTCGTGGGTATGCTAGTTCCCGGCGGAAGATAAAGCATATCGCCGTGCCCCAACAAATGTTCAGCACCCATTTGATCTAGAATTGTCCTAGAATCAACTCTTGATGAAACTTGAAAGGCTATTCGACTTGGTATGTTAGCCTTAATTAAACCTGTTATGACGTCAACAGAGGGCCTCTGAGTTGCCAATATGAGGTGAATTCCTGAGGCTCTTGCCTTCTGAGCCAACCTAGCAATCAAGTCTTCCACTTTTTTTCCAACCACCATCATCAAATCTGCAAGCTCGTCTATAATGACCACAATCTTTGGCAGAGTTTGCAATTCTTCACTTAGCCCATCCTCCAGTAGGAGTGGATTTTCCAGTGGTGCTCCACTCTTCTTAGCATCTTCTACTTTTCGGTTAAATCCAGAAATATTACGAACCCCTAAGGAGGCCATTAGTCGATAACGCCTCTCCATTTCAGCGACGCACCAACGCAAAGCGTTTGCTGCATCTTTCATATCTGTAACCACTGGAGCTAACAGTGACGGTATTCCCTCATAGACTGATAATTCCAACATTTTTGGGTCGATCAGGATAAACCGTACCTCCTTAGGAGTGGATTTATATAGCAAACTCAGAATAATGGCATTTAAAGCCACTGATTTACCAGATCCCGTAGTTCCAGCAGCCAAAAGATGTGGCATCTTAGAAAGGTCTGCTACCACCGGCTGACCCGAAATATCCTCTCCAAGCGCCATGGTCAACTTGGATTGCAAACTCTCATACACATTAGATTTCAAAATATCGCTTAAAAAAACAATAGCCCGCTTTTGATTTGGAATCTCTAAACCAATTGTGGTTTTACCCGGAATAACTTCAACTACCCTCACACTTATGGAGGAAAGAGCTCTTGCTAAATCTTTTGATAAATTGGTTATTCTACTCGCCTTAACCCCAGCGGCCGGCTCTAATTCAAAACGAGTTATCACCGGTCCGGGTTGCACTGAAACGACTTTTACCTCTATACCAAAATCATCGAGCTTCAGTTCTACTTGTCTAGACATGGCGGTAAGCGAGTCTTGTGAGTAGCCACTATCTCTCTTATCCCTTCGATCAAGCAGGCTTAATTCTGGTAGTTGCTCATTTCTTTCTTTCCCAAAAAGAGATTCTTGATCCTCCAGCTTAGCTCGCTCACTTACTACAACCTCCGCCGGGGTGATAGTTATTTCCGGTGGTTTTTGCCGTTCACGCTTTAGGGCATCCTCTCTAACAACTGCAACCCTCTCTTTCCTCGCCGCGCGCCCTTTTATGTAATCTCGAAGACAATCAAAAGCCACCAGAGATTGATATTTTATGTAGCGATAAACAACTATTGTTAGGGTACCGCTTTTATCCATTAGACTGAGCCAAGATAATCCCGTGAGCAATGTCATGCCGGCAAGGAAACCTGCTAGCATCAGCACAACCCCCCCTACTTCTCCGAACCCGCCAGATATGAGTCTTCCGTACAGATCTCCGAGTATACCCCCAGAAGACCTCGGTTCAAGCGCTAGAATACCGCCACCGCGGACCCAAAGTAGGCCGCTACCGTTGAAAATTGCCAAAATCAAGCCAACAAAGCGAATTAGCGCATGATACCTATTTAAAAAAAACCCGTCCAAGCCTTCCTTGAAAGTGAGCCATCCGAGATAACCGACGCTTACAGGAAATAGAAAAGCTAAATATCCGAAAAAATTAAAACCAAAATCTGAAAACCAGGCTCCAATTGCGCCTCCCAGATTATGGTAACCAAGACTTTCACCAGTTTGAGACCAGGAATTATCTGCAGGATGGTAGGTTAGAAGACTTACTAATAGAAACATCGCGATACCGCCCAAGGTGATCATCACGCCCTCTTTGAGTCGGTATATCACCCCACCCGTAAATCGGCTGGGCCGTTCACTGCGTTTTCTCACTGCCTGCGACATGGGTGCTTTCTATTTAATTCTTTTTCTTTAATTTATCCACTAAGTATTAGTAAGATAACCGAAAATAGTTTTTTTCTCAAACTAGCAAAAAATTCCATTAGCATGATAGAAGCTACTATTTTAAAGGTTTTTTTCGCTAGAAAAATCGGGATGATCTTTTAAGGAATTACAACGTAAAAAATTAATATGTGCTATTTGGAGATACGTTAGTATAATTTGCGAGCCAAATGAATGCAGTTCTGCTAGTATTTGCCGAATCTAGAGCGTAATGCTGTTACCACAAGGCAAGGCCGAGTCCACCAATTGACGGAATATATCTTATTTAAACATGAATGAAACAACAAAAATTTATCGGGTTACCTTCCACAACCAGGGCAAAATATACGAAATTTATGCCAAGACAGTTCATCAAAGCGGTCTCTTCGGATTCATAGAAATCGAGCAGATTGTTTTCGGGGAAAAAACGAGCGTAGTAGTAGATCCATCCGAGGAAAACTTAAAATCAGAGTTTGCAGATGTGTCCAGAACCTACATTCCAATGCATTCCGTGGTCCGAATAGATGAGGTTGAAAAAATGGGACAAAGTAAGATTACTAAAGCTGACGGTAGCTCTGGTAGCGTGACTCCTTTTCCAATCTTAACACCCAACCATGAATCGGGAAAAACCTAGCGCAAACTATAATCAGAGATGGATCATTCAAACAGTATCGAGAGAACTGCAACCACTCTGAAGTTCCATTCCTCTCTTGAAGATGTGTCTAAAACCGAATGGAATTCATTAACTAACGGGAACCCCTTTGTAAGTTACAGTTTTCTCCGTAATCTTGAGAGTTGTAATTGCTTGGGTCCTCAAGGCTGGGAGCCCAGACACGTGACTCTGAAAAACAGCAAGGGTCAGCTCTTGGGCGCCATGCCGCTTTATCTTAGAAGCAATTCTTACGGAGAATTTGTGTTCGACTGGGCTTGGGCTGATGCCTACGAAAGAGCTGGAGGGCAATATTATCCAAAACTTGTAACAGCTTCACCATTTTCCCCTGTATCTGGTCCCAGATTGTTAGCTAAAGCCTCCAAAGAAGAGTCAAATCTAACAAAAAAAACACTAATCTCTGCTACAACTAATCTTTGTACTGAAAATAATATATCATCGTGGCACAGTCTTTTCCCGGTAAAAAATGAATTAGAACTCTTCGAAAACAATGGACTGCTGATTAGAACTGGATGTCAGTATCATTGGTACAACGAAGATTTCAACTCCTTTGAAAACTTTCTATCCACTCTTAAATCTAAGCGGCGCAAGGAAATAAGAAGAGAAAGGGCGACCGCAAAGGAGAACGGCCTTTGTTATGAAATCGTCGTTGGCAAAGATATTAGTGAAGAACAATGGCAAAGCTTCTTTGGATTCTACTGTTCTACTTTTTACAAAAAATGGGGGGATCCTAGGCTCAATTTAGATTTTTTCACAGCACTTTCTGATACCTCGGATGCGAAACCTGTCCTTTTTTTGGCAAAAAAAGACAAAAATTATGTGGCTGGGGCGTTTGCTATTCTTGGTAAAGACACCCTGTATGGCAGACACTGGGGCTGCGCAGAGCATTACAACATGCTGCACTTTGAGCTTTGCTACTACAGAACTATTGAGTTTTGTATTGAAAACCGCCTCGGATGTCTTGACGCTGGCGCACAAGGGGAACACAAGTTAAAACGTGGCTTTGTTCCCACCAAAACCTACTCCGCCCACTGGATTACTAATAAGAGCTTTAAAGACGCAATAGCTAATTTCCTGAAGGAAGAGACACGGGCAATAGATGCTTACATAACGGCCAAATCATCCTGATTCTATTCTCACTTAACTTACTAAAGGCAATGAAAGGTGAATAATGTCAAAGAAACCAGAAATAGCTTTTACTGCGTAAGAGAACAAACTTTCACGTCGTCTTTCCCACCCACCAACAGGGCGCTCAATGAACCAGACGGATTGCTTGCGATAGGCGGAAAACTCAATGTTAACAACTTGCTGGAAGCCTACAGACTGGGTATTTTCCCCTGGTATTCAGAGGAGAACCCAATAATGTGGTGGAGCCCTAAGGTCAGACCAGTGATAAGCCCAAGCGAAATCAAGATAAGCAAAAGTCTAAAAAAAACCATTAAAAGAAACAGCTTTGACCTGTCCTACGACATGTGTTTCAAGAGAGTCATGCAACACTGCGCTACCAACGGTGATAGAGCAGGCAAGTCTTGGATTACAGATACGATGATTGAAACATACGATGATCTACATACACTTGGGCACGCCCATTCAATTGAGTGCTGGCAAAATGGAGAACTCTGTGGGGGACTCTATGGAGTAAGTATAGGGCGAGTATTCTACGGAGAATCCATGTTCTCGAAGCAACCGGATGCTTCTAAAGTCGCTCTGGTGGATTTATGCGCCAAGTTAAATGCTTGGGGTTATTTGGTTATTGATTGTCAAATCCCCTCCCCACACTTAAGTCGCTTAGGAGCTAAGTTGGTTGAAAGGAAGCAGTTTGAAAAAGTAATTTCTCAGAATGTTGATAAACCTCCGGCAGCGGACGCATGGAAAAGCTATTAAAAGTAGTTACACGTTTCACCGATTTGCGATAAAGGCACTCTTTGCCCAGAAACGAAGTTTCAGGCACAATGTTGGGCCTTAACTAAGATTAGACAAGGTTTCTCTAAAATGGCAAAAGAAGAACATATCGAGATGCAAGGTAAGGTTGTTGAGACTTTACCTAACACAATGTTCAGGGTAGAACTTGAAAATGGGCATATTATTACCGCTCACATATCTGGAAAAATGCGCAAAAATTATATCCGCATTCTTACAGGTGATGAGGTAACGGTAGAACTTACACCGTATGATCTCTCTAAGGGTAGAATAACCTATCGGGCCAGATGAGATATTGGCCAACGGAAAACATTCCGATTATCACTTATCAAGTCCAGCACAAGCTTTGTTATAGTCTTCCAGCGTGTCTATCCCAATACCACAAACATCGACCGCATCATGAACTATTACTGGAACCCCAAAATGCAAAAAACGAAGCTGTTCAAGACGTTCAGATTGTTCTTCTAGACATGTTTTTGAAGCGACAAAATCCTTCAATACACCTAACGAATAGCCATAAATCCCAATATGTTTTAGAAATCTAATTGAAACACTCTGTTGCTCTTCCGAGGAAACCCAAGGGATTCTGGAACGACTAAAATATAAAGCTTTTTTCTGATGATCTCGAACAACCTTGACGGTGTTGGGATCCAAACTACTAGCTATATCAATAACCTCGCACGCCGTATTTACAGACTCTCGATGACGGTGAACGCCACTTGCAATCTGTTCAATTACTTTCGGGGACACAAAAGGCTCGTCTCCCTGCACATTGACTAAAATGGTTTCGTCAGGCAGCCCAATTTTTCCCAGGGCAGCAGCGACTCTTTCAGAGCCGGAGCTTATCCGAGTTTCAGTCAAGCATGCTTGACCTCCGAAGGATTCAACTTCCTCTAATATTCTCAAATCATCTGTTGCAACTAAAATTCTCTCCGCTGACGTTTGCAAGCATTTTTCGAATACCCGATGGATAATTGTTTTTTCTCCGATTTTTAAAAGAGGTTTTCCCGGCAAACGTTGTGAGCCGTACCGAGCAGGTATACAAATCGTGAAACTCAAGATTTAAACCGCTCTATTTCTTCATCCGTTATCTCTCTCGCTTCTAGTTCAAGCATAATCGGAATCCCATCCCTAATTGGGTATGCTAACTTAGCTGTAGCAGATAGCAGCTCTTGGTTATTCTTATCGTAATGAAGCGGTCCTTTAGTTACTGGACAAACCAGTAGTTCTAGAAGTTTTTTGTTCATTCCTATACCTCGAGAGTTTTTTCAAAAACTGTACTTCAAATTCGTCAGGGAGAGTCGCCCTAATGCTTAGGAACCACCAATTCTCCTTGGCAAAAGCTTTACATTTAACCGCATCCTTCTCGGTCATAATTATTGGTAGATTATCAGAAAAATCTAAGTCAGTTGCCGAGTAAATATAATGGTCTGGAAACTCTCTGGGTATGCAATTTATACCTCTTTTCAACAATAGTTTGAAAAAGCTTTCATTATTACCAACCCCGGCTACCGCATTTACAGTCATCCCCTTGAATGATTCTAAGGTAGCCTGATTGAATGGGTGCAGGAGATTAGCTAAATTGGTAGGCTCGAAAAGCATTCCCGTTTCATGTTCAGAAACGCAACCTTTAACTACCGTAAAATCTACGTAATCTAACCTTTTTTTGGCCTCTCTCAACGGCCCGGCAGGCAACAACCTTTCATTACCAAACCGCCTTGATCCATCAATTACTGCTATTTCTATGTCTCTCTCAAGAGCATAATGCTGCAACCCATCGTCTGACACAACTACATCAACAGAATATTCATTTACCAGCATTTCTACGCAGTCACTCCGACGAGAACCTGCGACTACAGGACACACAACTTTTTCGAAGAGAAGAAATGCTTCGTCTCCAACAGCCTCCAAACTGGTATCCGATGACACCCGTGTCGGCCATTTCTTCGAGTAGCCTCCGTAACCACTACAAACCACCCCTGGTCGCCACCCTTTCTCTTTTAAAAGTTGGGCTAACCAAACGACCAATGGGGTCTTACCTGTCCCACCTACAGTGATATTACCAACCACAATCACTGGCACAGGCGCATTATAAGTCCTAAAAATACCAAGCAAATAACCCAATTTGCGTAACTTAGCTAGTATCCAGAAACAATAACTAATCGGCAATAAAAGCCATGAAAAAATGCTTTTAGAATACCAAACTAAGTAAAGCTTTCGTGAAAACCAAATCCAAATTATATTTTTCACTTATAAAACCAGTTAATCTTGGGTGATTTTTCTGGTTGCTAGTTCAACTTTACGAATACCAGAAAAGCGAGCTACGTCCATTATGTCTACTATCCGCTGATAATCTACTGCACCATCTGCATTTAAACTAATAACGCAGTCCTTAGTTGAACCCACACAAGCATCACTTAGAGCTTTCCCTAGACCTTTTTTACTCGAGTCCGCTAGCTTTTTACCATTCAGCATTAAAAGTCCTTCAGATGAAACTGACACCACTAGCAAGTTTTGTTTACTAGCACTATCTCCCTCTATAGCTAAAGGTAAGTCGACGTTAAAAGAATTATCAGAAATAAATTTAGTGGAAACCATAAAAAAAACCAGCAATAGAAAAACCACGTCTATCAATGGTGTTAAGTTTATTTCAGCCTCTTTGTTTTTGTTATGTCCGAATCTCAAGTTTTCTCACCATTTCTGCTAGCTTTGTAGTCGTCCCTCTTGTAAAAACTCCAGAAGCTTCATAGCCTCTTTTTCCATAGAGATCACAAGCGCTTCTACTCTACCTAGAAAATAGCGGTAAAACATCAATGTAGGTATTGCCACAACCAGTCCAGCTGCCGTACTTACCAATGCCTGAGAAATACCGCCGGCCAATTCGCCTGCTTGTCCAACTCCATCAACAGTAATTACAGAAAAAACTTCGATCATACCCAAAACAGTGCCTAAGAGACCTAAAAGAGGCGCAACAGAAGCAATCGTGCCGAGAATATTCAAATAGCCCGCTAAATTAAAGGCCACATGACGCCCCACTTCCTCCACAATCTCTTTAACTTCATCCCTCGGACGCTGAGAATTCGCCATACCGGTGGCTAAAACTGCACCAAGGGGCGAACTCTGTTCAACTTTTTTGAGGAAAGCCTCGTCGACAAGATTCTCTCGCGAAACTACCAGTAGATCATCCAATAAGCTCTTGGGCGCTACTTTGTCCTGTCTCAAAGTCCAAAACCGTTCGAATACAACGGCCATCGCTATGACTGAGCAAAGAAATAAGGGAACCATCATCCAACCGCCCGCACTTAAATGCTCAAACACGGCCGGTTATCCAGCAAAATAAAAAAAAAGTCGTTAAATTACCAAACAACGGATGCTCTCCTAAATAAATATACTGACCATTATATGATAACGTAGTAGTGTTAATATCGAAATACCGTTGTATAAAGCAAGAAACTCTTTTTATTGAGGCCACTCGAAAACTAAAAAATCGCCTCATCATAGCAATTTAAGTGGTAAGGATTATGCTCTCTCCAAACCGAATTCGCCTCTATCTGAGAGGGTTCGAAGTGTTAGCAAAAAAAAAGTTCGGCTGGCTGGGGAAATGGTTTTTCCTACAACCTATTTGGATACTAAACAGGAAACACGTAGCTGGCGGCCTTGGCCTAGGGGTGACGCTAGCCTTCGTTCCGCTACCAATACAAATGCTGCTCTGCGTGCCATTGTCGATAATCTTACGAGTCAATCTTCCAGCCGCCTTGGGAGCGGTCTGGTTAAGCAATCCGCTCACCGCCGCACCAATATTTTTCTTTGCCTTCAGAGTCGGGCAATGGGTAACCAAACCGACTGACAATTGGAAGGTGGTCGACGCAACCTTTAGCATCACCGATTTGGCCAACTTAATGGAAAGTATTTGGGTGCCGTTATTTACTGGATGTGCGATTTGCGGTTTAGCGGCAGGACTCACCACTTACCTACTAGTTAACTTTTTTTGGCGAGTTCAAATAACCTATTTAAGGAGGAGAAAGCAAAAGCGACAAGGCTTCAAGCCTTAACAGATAATCTGCCCTGAGAAAGGTTATATCTTATTTTCATTTTCGCCGACATTGTCATATCGTGAGTGGCTACTACTATGGCTGTGCCATTTTCTTCACACAATTCTAAGAGCAAGTTGCTTATTATGTCTGCATTTAACGAATCCAAATTACCAGTTGGCTCATCAGCCAAAATGAGTTTTGGCTCTATGATTAATGCACGAGCTATTGCCGCCCTCTGACATTCCCCACCAGAAAGCTGGGCAGGCATATGATTATGTCGAGCAGACAAATTAACACGACTGAGAACATCCCCTGCACGCCTTATCGCCTCTCTCTTCTCTAAACCACGAATTAGCAACGGCATAGCTACATTCTCGACAATTGAAAATTCTGGAAGCAAATGATGGTGTTGGTAAACCACCCCAATTAAGTTGTTACGAATTCGTAGCATATCCCATGCCGCTATTTCTTCCCTTATCTGCCCAAACAAAAAAAGCTGCCCTTTAGTCGGATTATCCAATCCAGCCAACAGGAGCAGTAGTGTACTCTTTCCTGAACCCGAGGCTCCCTCTATAGCGACTGTGTCTCCTTTTTTTACAGAAAAATCTATGCCGCTCAACACAATTACTTTTTCGGCCCCATGAAAATGCCGATGAACACCAACACATTGAATCAAGTCTTCAACCACGACCTAGGCCTCCTATTTTACTCAACCGAGCCGAAAGAAGTGCCGGCACCAGCGCAGCGAAGAAAACAGAAATTACAGAAATAGTCCCTACAGCTGTAACATCTTGGCCTAGCAATTTGGACGGCACTTCACTTACGTAATATATATCTGGAGAAAGGACACGAAAACCTAGCAAATGTTCCATGGTTGTAACGATTGTCTCTAAATTTATTGAAAGGAAAATTCCAAACAAAACACCTAGCCCTATTCCAGCCAAACCGATGAGAAACCCCTGAATAAAAAAGATCCCAGCCGCTTGCTTTTGGGTGAGGCCGAAACTCACTAAAATTGCAATCTCTTTCCTTTTTGAGGTCACATTGACTAATAGGATTGATGTCATATTGAGAAGTGCGATAAAAACCGCCATGAGCAACATTCCAAACATGACCAATTTCTCAATCCGTAGTGCGGCAAATAAAGCCTGATACTTTTCTTTCCAGCTCACAACATCCACATCATATTGCGATTCCAGAGATATCGCAAAACCAGGCGCCTTCTCCGGCTCTAACAAGGTCACGGAAATAAGATTATCACGGGCCTGTTGCGGAAAGAAAACCCTTGCCGTAGCATAGCGCGAGATAGCTAAGCCAGCATCAGGAGCATTTACATCAAACTTGAAAACTCCCGATATCTGGAAACGTTTTGTTCTGGTTATTAATCCTATAGGAGACAAGATAGGTTGCGGCAAAACTAACGTTACTGCGTCACCAACGCTAACACCAAGAGACTCTGCCAATTCATATCCTATCAACATGCCATATTCGGCATTTTGATAGGATTGAATTGAACCATCTTTTAGACGCGGCGAAAAAACATCTTTGAGGAACTGTAAATCCGACTTAATGCCTCGGATAGTGACACCACGAAACTCACCCCCAAAACTTATTAGGGCATTTCCCTCCGAAACCAACCGTGCCCTAGCCACGATCTTATCTTTTCTTAATGCAGACAAAAGACTATTCCCAAAGGCTTCTGATTGTTGATTGATACGAATATCTAAATGTGAACCTGGGCCAAGCATCCTAGATTTCAATTCGTTCTCAAAACCATTCATAATGGACATAATACAGATTAGAATAGCAACCGACAGACACGTTCCAAAAACACTGATAATAGACATCACGCTACTAAAATATCTACCTCCGCCAGTGTAGATATATCGGACGCTAATAAATAATAGGGCTGAGATTTTCATGTATTCTCGAATTATAAACTCAAATAAAGAAACCCTACAGTTATAATATTTCGAGGAGACCCAAATAATGACGATACTCGCACTAGACTCTACTACCGACATTTGTAACCTCGGCATACGAAAAAATGAGGAGACCTTTTGTTGCTCCGCACCAGCCGCCAAGCGTCAACTCGATGTGGTTTTCCCTCTCTTGGACGATTTACTAGATTCCACGGGAATAAAAAGAAAAGAAATTCAAGGCTTAATTGTACCGATTGGGCCAGGGTCCTTTACAGGAGTAAGAATGACCGCCACTATTGGACGAGCGATTGCAACTGCCTTAAAAGTGCGCCTAATTGGAGTTTCATCGTTAGAGGCCTTAGCCACTACAGCAGCAAGAAAATCTAGATGCCCCAATATTGCAACAGCGACCGATGCAAGAAGAAAACAAGTCTACTTCGCAGCGTATGTTTTTGAAGGGGACACTAACTCCACGAAAACCATTATAAAAGATAGAATTGCATTGCCCTCTGAGATCACGCCTCTATTAGGCCAACCATGGGCACTGGCCGGAGAAGGTTGGTATCACTACGAAAATCAACTCGAAAGGACGTTTCTATCCCTCGAGCACACTGGCGTCACGGAGATGGAAATTTCGGATATCCTAGCTATCGGTGAACGTAAGTTTCGGCAAAATAGTATAGAAGAAGATATAGTAAGCCCAATTTATCTGAGACACCCTGTAGACATTTGATGATCTAAATATTTCAAGTTAGCCGGACTACCTCCGTAAAAAAATCACCGTCTTCCCGCAAAGTGATAAGACGGTACCCAGGACTGTTATTGTCCAACGCGAAAACATCAGAATAAGGCTTAAACTGAACACAGGTTGACGGGCTGGTCACCAATTTCACCGTTCCTATTTCCATCAGAGATTCCTGATGTACATGACCAGAAACTACCAACTTAATTTTTGGATGTTGAATAAGCCTTAAAAACTCATCTCTTCCTGTTTTAAGCCCTATCTCATCAATCCACTTGGAACCCACAGAAAACGGTGGATGGTGCATAAATATCGCTAAAAATGACGCATCCTCGGCGGTAATATGAGAACGTATGAACTTTAAGGAATCAGCACAAACCTGACCATACTCTTCACTTTGAACTTGCGTATTTAGGAACACAAGCTTCCAAGGCTTATTCAAAGCAAAAGTGGGGAAATTCAGACTAACTTCAGAGAAAATTGAGCCCCACAACTCGATTGAATCATGATTACCTGGAAGAATAGAATAGGTTAGATCTCGATACTCTAGTTGCTCGAAAATCCATTCATAAGAGGCCTCGCTGCCATCCATACTTATGTCGCCAGTCAATATCAAATGGGAAGAAATATGATCAGAACAAATCAAGTCAAGCACTTTAATAAATGTTTGTCTTGTATCTGTGCCAGCTAATCGAGCAGCCGGGTCTCCGAATATATGGGTATCAGTTATTTGTACTAGATTTTGATTCATAGTTAAAAGCGCCATTAAAAGCCTCGGTGAAACAATAATCCCCAAAGTATCGCTCAACTAGCTTTAGTGGGGAAGTTATTGATATGTAAATAAATTAAATCTCTTAAAACTTTTACCCGCATATTATCCACAGGTTTTACCCCTGTTTGAACCCAAGATGCACACCTGACGCACTGCATATTGTGGTTAAATTACTATTGACCACTCTCTGTAGTGGTGATAAAAAGGTGAGGTCATTTCCGAAAGGCTGAGTGACCACACAAATCTATAAAGAAGAGAGACACCGTCAACTTTGAAGGGGGAACCTAACCTAATGGAATCTGAGACCACAATGACTTCTAAAGAGAAAACCAACCAGTCCCAGAACCTTGGAAGCAAAGACCGAAAGGAAGAAATTTTTTCGGATGAAAAAATAGCTATTTCTGCTACAGCACCAGGAGGATATAAGGTGATCAGAAGAAATGGCAAGGTTACTGGATTTGATTCCAGCAAAATAAAGGTTGCTATTACAAAAGCTTTTATTGCTGTAGAAGGCCAAACCGGTGCAGCTTCCAGCCGTATACACCGAGAAGTAGAAATGATAGCGGAACAAGTTACAAAAGCAGCAACAAGAAATATGCCGAACGGCGGAGCGGTACATATAGAAGATATTCAAGACCAAGTGGAACTAGGCCTAATGAGAGCCGGGCAACAAAAAGTGGCGCGGGCTTATGTTTTATATAGGGAGCAAAGAGCAGAAAAACGAGCAGAAGCCCAACCGACTGAAGTAAAGGAAAACCAACAAAAAAGCAAAATAAAGGTCAAACAACCAGACGGCTCCCATCTACCATTAGATGAAGAGAGATTAAGGACTATTATGGTCGAATCTTGCGAAAACATTGAAGGAACAGACGCTTATGCAGTTTATGAAGAAATGAAACGCTCTCTGTTTGATGGGGTAGCTGAGGCGGACGTGGCGAGCGCAGCCACGATGAGCGCAAGAACCTTTATAGAGAAAGAGCCAAATTACACCTACGTGGCAGCTCGACTACTACTAGACAATCTTAGAAGAGAAACACTGTCTCTTTTGAGCGGAAGGAAGGTTGAGGCAACCCAAAAAGAGATTGTGGATATATATCCAAAATACTTTGAGCAATACATAAAGCGATCAATCGATCTGGAATTACTAGACCCACGGTTGGGTAATTACGACCTACAAAAGCTAGGTCAAGCCATAGTTCCGGAAAGAGATTTCAATTTCAATTACTTAGGACTGCAAACTCTATATGATCGATACTTCCTAAAAGAGGAAGAAACAAGATTGGAACTACCACAAGCATTCTTCATGAGAGTTGCGATGGGACTGGCTATCAATGAAATTGATTCCGAACATTGGACAATTAAATTTTATAACTTGTTGTCCTCTTTTGACTTCATGAGCTCAACACCTACGCTTTTCAACTCCGGAACCCTGAGACCACAATTATCCTCATGCTACCTAACTACTGTCCCGGATGATTTAGACGGAATTTTCGGGGCAATCAAAGATGATGCACTTCTTTCAAAGTATGCTGGTGGTCTTGGAAACGACTGGACACCGGTCAGGGCGATGGGTGCTTCTATCAAAGGCACTAACGGGAAGTCACAAGGAGTGGTGCCCTTCCTAAAAGTAGCAAATGATACTGCTGTTGCGGTTAATCAGGGAGGCAAAAGGAAAGGTGCTATGTGTGCCTATTTGGAAACTTGGCATCTAGACATAGAAGAGTTCATAGAGCTTCGAAAAAACACTGGAGATGACCGAAGACGCACCCACGACATGAACACAGCCAATTGGGTACCAGACCTCTTCATGAAAAGAGTGGCGGAAGAGAAGGATTGGACTTTATTTTCACCCGACGAAGTGCCAGACCTTCATGACTTGGCAGGCAAAGAGTTCCAAGACGCATATGAAAATTACGAAAAACAGGCGGCAGAGGGCTCTATTCGTAATTTTAAAACGGTGAAGGCTCTCGAGCTTTGGCGAAAGATGCTTGGAATGCTCTTTGAAACCGGACATCCTTGGATAACTTTTAAAGATGCAGCAAACCTGAGGTCTCCACAACAGCATGTTGGTGTTGTCCACAGTTCGAATCTATGTACTGAGATAACTCTCAACACAACGGCAGAGCAAGAAATAGCAGTTTGTAATCTAGGTTCCATAAATATCTTACAGCATCTTTCTGATGGAGCCTTGAACAAAGATAAGCTGGAAAAAACCATAAATATCGCTATGCGAATGCTTGATAATGTTATCGACTATAACTACTACAGTGTTCCAACTGCGAGAGCGTCTAATCTCAGACACCGACCCATCGGCATGGGAATAATGGGCTTTCAAGACGCTCTCTATAAGATGCGCATATCGTATTCATCGGAAGAAGCTGTCGAATTTGCAGATTCATCGATGGAAATCATAAGCTATTTCGCGATAAAGGCCTCCACAGATCTGGCAGAGGAAAGGGGAGCGTATAAGAGTTTTCAAGGTTCACTTTGGAGTAAAGGAATTTTGCCTATAGATTCCATAGAGCTTTTAAAAACTGTTAGAGAAGGCTATCTGGAGATGGACTCCAGCAGCAGCTTAAATTGGGATGAGTTAAGGAAACGAGTGAAAGAAATTGGTATGCGTAACTCTAATTGTTTAGCTATTGCACCAACCGCAACGATTTCTAATATTTGCGGCGTGAGCCAGTCCATAGAGCCCACCTATCAGAACTTATTTGTTAAATCTAACTTATCGGGGGACTTTACGGTAGTGAATATGAGTCTAGTGAAAGAACTTAAGGAAAGAAACCTTTGGGATGACGTAATGGTAAACGACTTAAAATACTACGATGGCAGCTTAAGCCAAATAGATAGGATTCCAGAAGATTTAAAGACATTATATAAGACCGCCTTTGAAATCGATCCCAGATGGCTTGTAGAGGCAGGCTCCAGAAGACAGAAATGGCTCGACCAAGCCCAATCTTTAAACCTATATATGTCGGAGCCGAATGGTTCTAAGATGGATAATCTTTATAAATTAGCATGGGTCAGAGGTTTGAAAACAACTTATTATCTGAGGACGATAGGCGCAACACATGTCGAAAAAAGCACCCTAGCAGACAACAAACTAAACGCAGTAGCAAAGGAACAAATCGATCAACCGCTATTGGCAGAACCTAATTCATGCTCCATCTTAGATCCAGACTGTGAAGCGTGTCAGTAAACTTAAAGAGGCAATCAAATGTTAAATTGGGACGATCCGATAGGACAAAACAAAACCAAAGAAAACCCACAACCAAGGAATATATTAATCGAGGAAAACAACCAAAGTCTGGCTGACGACTCAAAATCGGAAAATATCATAAATACGAGCCCCGGTGCAGGTGAAACCTCAGGAAAAGACGCGCATACCCAAAAAGAACCACACGGCGTTACCGGCCTGGAGGAATTAGAATTCGGTGCTAAACGCTTGGCAGTAGATGACAAAAAAATGATCAACTGCCGAGCAGATTTAAATCAGCTCGTTCCATTCAAATATAAGTGGGCTTGGCAAAAATATCTAGACGCATGCGCCAATCATTGGATGCCACAAGAGATCAATATGACTGCTGATATCAGTCTGTGGAAAAGCACGGATGGACTTACCGAAGATGAACGACTAATCATAAAGAGGAATTTAGGTTTTTTCTCAACGGCAGATTCACTAGTTGCTAATAACTTAGTGTTAGCGGTATACAGGCATATTACTAATCCAGAATGCAGACAATATCTATTACGGCAAGCTTTTGAAGAAGCCTTGCATACTCATGCCTACCAATACTGCATAGAAAGCTTGGGCCTAGACGAGGCAGAAATTTTTAATATGTATCGAGAAGTTCCTTCCGTACATGAAAAAGCAGCGTGGGCTTTAAAATTTACAGATAGCCTAGGTGACCCAGATTTTAATACAGGAACCTTAGCAGACGACCAAAGGCTATTGAGAGATTTAATCGCTTTCTATGTCGTTTTCGAAGGCATATTTTTCTATGTAGGGTTCGTGCAAGTTTTATCCATGGGAAGAAGAAATAAAATGACAGGAGTTGCAGAGCAATTTCAGTACATACTTCGAGATGAATCAATGCACATGAACTTCGGAATTGATGTTATCAACCAAATAAAGGTTGAGAATCCAGAGCTTTGGACAAGCGCTTTCCAAGAAGAAATGAGAGCTCTAGTCAAAGAAGCCGTGAAGCTAGAAGTGGCCTACGCACATGATACGATGCCAAGAGGTATACTCGGTTTGAACGCCAACATGTTCGAAGACTACTTAGGTTTTATCGCTAACAGAAGATGCGCACAGATAGGACTATCAGAACCATACCCAGGAGCAACAAACCCTTTTCCTTGGATGAGTGAAGTGATGGATTTGCAAAAAGAAAAGAATTTCTTTGAAACTCGAGTCACCGAATACCAAACGGGAGGAGCTCTAAGTTGGGATTAAAAGGTAGATTATAAATCTTTATGAAAATACCAGAAACCTCTTGCTTAACATGACGTTTCTACAGAATCTAGCCCGTATAGCCCGTTTCCGCTAAGGTCAATCTCAGCGAGAACGGGCTATTAGAAAGACAGTTTCAAGGCTCTAATTAAACATCTAATATAAGCATCATCATAAAACCCCATCGTTCTTTATAAAGTAATATTTATCAGTTATATTGAACCATGAACAGGGATAGACAAGCAGCTTCGAAGAGGAGAGGCAGACGCACCGATCTGAAGGTCAGAAAGGAAATTGACGACCTAGTATCGCCAGATTCGAATAGAAGCGATTTGCTGATAGAATATCTCCACATTATTCAAGACGAATACGGCTGTATCGATAGTAAACAAATAGGTGCCCTAGCCAATCTCATGAAGCTTTCTATGAGTGAAGTTTTTGAGGTAGCAACCTTCTATCACCATTTTACTGTTGTTCAAGACCGGTCTCTCGACGCCCCCAAAAAACCAATAAAAATTTGCGATTCGATTACCTGCGAACTGTTTGGATCTGAACAATTGATTAATGACATGAAGCGTAAAACCGCGAACGCAGATTTAAGCATACAAAGGGTTTCATGCGTCGGAAGATGCGATCGAGCTCCTGTTGCAGTTTATGGACAAAATGCTATTGAACATGCTTCTGTAGAGAAGATAGATAAAGCCATAGAATATAATTTAGTTGAGCCCAATCAGCCAAAAGCAATATCTTTCCAAGAATATGGTAATACAAATGGATACTCTATCTATAAGGAGTGTATAGAGGGATTACGATCAGTTGAAGAAATTATCAAAGTTTTATCTAGATCAAATTTACGAGGACTTGGGGGAGCAGGCTTCCCTACAGCTAAAAAATGGGAAATCGTAAGACTACAAACAGCACCGAAAGTTCTAGTAGTAAATATCGATGAAGGAGAACCTGGCACATTCAAAGACCGTTTTTTTCTAGAAAAAGATCCTCATAGATTCCTAGAGGGCATGCTAATAGCTGCTTGGGCTATTTCCGCTGATACTTGCTACATTTATCTCAGAGACGAATACGCCGGTTGTAGGCTTACTCTGCAGCGTGAAATTGATCTTCTAGTGGACAACAAAACGTTCTTTGTACCAAAAATAGAACTTAGAAGAGGTGCCGGTGCTTATATATGCGGCGAAGAATCTGCTCTTCTCGAATCCCTCGAAGGAAGGCGAGGTATGCCTCGCCACAGACCGCCTTATATCGCGGAAAAAGGTCTATTTGGCAAACCTACGTTGGCCCACAATATGGAGACATTGTATTGGATTCGCGAAATTATCGAAAAATCAGCCAACTGGTTCGCGTCTCAAGGAAAAAGAGGAAGAAAAGGCCTTAGAAGCTATTCCGTAAGCGGTAGAGTAAAGAATCCGGGCGTTTACATTGCTCCAGCAGGTACGACAGTTAAAGAACTCATAGAGAATTACTGCGGTGGAATGCAAGAAGGACATACGTTTTATGGATATTTCCCAGGAGGAGCCTCCGGCGGTATTTTACCGGCCTCAAAAGCAGATATACCATTAGACTTTGACTCTTTAGAAAATACAGGCTGCTTTATAGGCTCAGCTGCCATCATTGTCCTATCATCAAGCGATCAAGCCAAAAATTCTGCGATAAATGCAATGAAATTTTTCGCCAGAGAAAGCTGCGGCCAATGCACCCCCTGTAGAGTTGGGACCAGTAAAGCCGTTCAACTAATGTCCTTACAAAAATGGAAGATTAGTGTCCTTGAAGATCTCGCAACAGTTATGGAGGACTCCTCCATCTGTGGTTTAGGGCAGGCGGCCTCCAACCCGCTACGTTCAGTAATAAGGTATTTCAGTAAGGAGATACGCGATGCCAGATAATGCTTTTCGATTTGTGTTAGATGGACGAAGTATTGAAACAACTGGAAAGGAAACTATATTAGAGATCGCGAAAAAAAATACCATTGAAATCCCTCACTTGTGCTACAAGGAGGGATACAAACCGGACGGTAATTGCCGTTCTTGTATGATAGAAATAAAAGGAGAGCGCGTACTAGCACCTGCTTGTTGCAGGTTTCCAGCGAATGGTATGGATGTGACTACTTCCTCCCAGCGCGTGAAGCTAAATCAACGCCTGGTTCTTGAACTCTTAGAGGCTGACCTAGGCGGCAAAGTATTGGATAACGAAGAAAGACCGTCTGAACTTAAACTTTGGATGAAGCACCTCCAAATCACGCAGAACAGATTCCCTCTTCGAGATCCTTGTCCGGATGATATTGACTCAACAAACCCTGCAATAAAGGTCGATTTAAATCAGTGTATAAAATGCACCCGATGTCTGCGAGCTTGCCGCGATGAACAAGCTAATGATGTTATCGGTTTAGCCGAAAGAGGAACTTCAACAAAAATAATATTTGATATCCATGATCAGTTGGGTGACAGCAGCTGCGTGACTTGCGGAGAATGTGTTCAAGCCTGTCCTACCGATGCGCTCACTTCCAAAACTGCGCCTGATCCAAGCAACTTCAATAAGACGGTTGATTCGGTTTGTCCCTATTGTGGAGTGGGATGTTTATTGAGCTTCAATCTTCACAAGGATAAGATAGTCTCGGTAACAGGACAGAATGGTCCTTCTAACGAATCTCGATTATGCGTCAAAGGAAGGTACGGATTTGACTATATCCATCATAAGGATCGATTGACACGCCCCCTCGTCAGATTACCCGACGCCCAAAAGACCCCGAATGTGCTCGAACAAGGAGACATTTTAAACTACTTTCGAGAAACAAGCTGGGAGGAAGCTTTAGAAATCGCGGCAAGAGGGTTTTCCAAGATAAAGAAGGAATTTGGTCCGCGTGCCCTAGCTGGCTTAGGCTCTGCCAAAGGATCTAATGAAGAAGCATACCTGTTCCAGAAACTCATCCGGACTGGATTTAGTACAAATAATGTCGATCATTGTACCAGGCTATGTCACGCATCTTCAGTGGCTGCAATGCTCGAAATGTTAGGGTCAGCGGCAGTTTCCAATCAGGTAAACGACGTTATCAAAACTGAGGTCGCAATAATTATTGGAGCCAAACCTACTGTCAATCATCCGGTGGCGGCAACATTTATGAAAAATGCCGCAAAAAATGGAACAAAGATTGTTGTTATAGATCCCTATCGTTCGGAACTGACGCGTCATGCAGAATTCTTTTTTCAACTAACTCCCGACACCGATGTAGCTCTAATAAATTCACTCATGCATGTGATTATAGAAGAGGACCTTTATGATGTTGAATTCATCAATAAAAGAACTATTGACTTCGAAAAGCTACGTAAATGCGTTAAGGGTTATCCTCCCAAAAAGATTGCTCCAATTTGCGGGGTAACAACACACGATATAGAAGCTGTGGCCAGACTTTACGCTAAGGCAAAAAATGCCATGATCTTTTGGGGTATGGGCATCTCCCAACACGTTCATGGAACAGATAACGCCAGATGCCTCATTTCCTTGGCTCTTTTATGCGGTCAAATTGGACGTTCAGGAGCGGGCATTCACCCGCTTAGAGGTCAAAATAACGTTCAAGGCGCATCTGATTCTGGTCTCATTCCGATGGTTTACCCCAATTATCTAGCCGTAAACGACAAAACCAACCAAAAGCGATTTGAGCAATTATGGAATGTCAGTCTGGATGGTGAACCTGGACTTACCGTTACGGAGATGACTCAGGCTGCTCTTAATAAAGACCTCAGAGGGATGTATATAATGGGAGAAAACCCAGCTATGTCTGATCCCGATTTAAATCACGCGAGAGCAGCTTTCAGCAAGTTAGACCATCTCGTTGTTCAGGATATCTTTTTTACCGAAACCGCAGGATTTGCTGATGTTATCTTCCCTGCCTCAGCATTTCCCGAAAAAACTGGCTCTTTCACTAATACAGATAGAAGAGTCCAATTAGGAAGACAAGCACTATCTCCACCAGGTGACGCCAAACAAGATATTTGGATCATTCAAAATTTGGCAAAAAAGCTCGGAATAAATTGGAATTACGCTAACGTTGAAGAAATCTTTGAAGAACTTCGCGTTGCCAATGATTCAATCTCCGGCATATCATGGAAAAATCTTAATGAACAAAATTCCTTAACTTATCCCTATGATGCGGATGAGAAGAAAAGTGAATCTATCCTATTCCAACAAAATTTCCCAACTCCATCAGGAAAAGCTCGCTTCATTCCAGCCAATTATACAAAAGCTGATGAATTACCCTGTGAAACCTTTCCACTTATACTTATTACTGGACGACAATTAGAGCATTGGCATACTGGTTCGATGACAAGCAGAGCGAGCGTTTTAACTACTTTGGAGCCCAATCCAGTGATTAGCTTGAACCCGGCTTACATTGCAGAGCTTGGTCTCAAAGAAAATGACACTGTGATAATTGAATCTCGTAGAGGACAAATATCTTCTAAAATTCGTGCTGATAGTCGAATTCAACCTGGAACGGTTTTTATGGCTTTTTGCTATAGAGATGCGGCTATTAATCTTCTTACCAACTCTGCAATCGACCCAATTGGAAAAATTCCCGAATTTAAGTTTTGTGCTGTCCGAGTTAAATCAAGGGAATTAAGAAACTAACTCGAAGAATGTGCCAGTTTCGATTTTACTGCACGTTCAACCCTACCAAGGACTTTTTTGACGGCACTTTTTCCTATTCGTACCTTAGTCAAGTTTTCTGTCACCTCATTAAAATTGTTCGGAATTTGTATCGACTCCCCCACAACTATGGCACCAAACATACCAACGGCAACATGAGGATTACATTTGTAAATATACAATCCCTCTTTATCCAAGGTTACAGTAAAACCTTCCTCCCCCATTTTGGACTTCCAATTTTGAGCTCCAGAGGGAAGCATGCTCTCAATAGATTCGCTATCATGGCCAATCATTCCAATGAATTTTATCCGATCACCCGGTTTAGCAAACGTTACAGAAGGTTTCCATTCCATGCCGACCCCTTTAACTACGTGCTCACTAGATAATGTGTCAGTCGAAATAATAAAGAGAAATATCAGCTTGTAAAGAGAATTTTTTAACATGCTTATTAGCCCAATTTTCATATGAGTGACGAAATTTATTCTTATATTATAACCTTAATTTACTTATCTTTATCCTACCAAAGAGAGGAATTAGATGTTTTTTGGTTTGTTTTTTCGGTATCTCTTTATTAGTATTCTATAAAATCAGCTTTGATGGTATTACGCTTACTAGTTTCTTTCGAAAAATTATACTTAGGACACACTAGATGAAGGAAGACAAAGATTTTCAATCAAGAAGAAGCTTTATTTTCACCCCCGGGACTAGACCAGAACTGCTACCTAGGGCTTTCGAAAGCGGTGCCGATATAGTTTGTCTAGAACTAGAAGACGGAATAGGCCCTAATGACAAAAATGAAGCTCGCCAAAACGTAGTAACGCTTCTAAAAAGCTCACCAAAAAAAGAATCTTGTGAACTAGTAGTCCGAATGAACTCTCTGAGGAGCAGATTTGGACTTGATGACCTTGTTGCATTTTTGGATACGGAAACACCGCCTCTTAACATTATGCTGCCTAAAGTAGAGTCTGGAGATGAAGTGAAAATCATAGATGACCTCTTTTCAGAAAGCAATCTACGAATCAACCTGCAGGTAATTATCGAAACCAACAAAGGTCTGGAAGCCTGTTCAGAGATAGCTCAATCTAGTTCTCGTATAACTGCGTTATTTTTCGGAGGGGTAGACATGGCGGCAGATCTGCGCTGCAGTGGCACTTGGGACTCTCTATTATACGCCAGGTCAAGGCTAGTCCATGCAGCGGCTGCAGTCAACATTGACTCTTTGGACGTGCCATTCTTAGATCTGAATGACGAGAATGGTTTATTGGAACAGGCCACCCTGGCTAAGGAGTTGGGGTTTTCAGGGAAAGGCGCTATCCATCCAAAACAAATACCCATTATAAACTCCATTTTTACGCCTTCTCCTGAAGAAATTGCGTACGCATCAAGAATAATAGAGGAATTTGAAAAAGCTGAAAGTGGGCTGGTGGTAGTAGACGGCAAACTAATAGAGAAGCCAGTATTACGGGAGATGAAAAGAAAACTAGCTTTTATGAAGCGAGATGAGAATCCGCCTAACTCCACCAATTAGTTAGTTAATCCCCTCCCAGAAAAAAAACCGCATCCATAGCTTCCTCTCGAGTCGGGATGATTGATTGATATTCCGAAGAATTGTACCATTTTTCAGCATCTTCTTTATTCGGAAACTTTGCTATGACCATCATCGGATGTTCAGATTCTCCCGCTAAAACTTTCGCTGGACCACGGACAACGATTTCTCCCCCATTTGCCAATATGCTAGGACCTGCAACCGCTGCATATTCATCATATTTTCCGTCATTTTTTTTTGTTGCGTGCACAACAACATAGGCTGCCATCTTGATTCTCCTTTATCTGTCTCTTTTGCAAAAAAATTAAATCTACAGGACTAACTATCCCTCGTCCAGTTCAATTTCGTAAGAATTATGTGGCTTTTCGTAAAAATAGAAGCTCCGCAAGATCCGTATTCAACCCACAATTTTTCTTAACTGGCGTAACTCCTTAGGTTTTTGTGAGGCCAATTTTTTCCAATCTAGAGAGTTTTTTTATTTGTGCCTCCCGTCTTGCCGCACAAGCACGATCGATCAAATTCTCTGAATACAAAAGTTTCACAGGTAGCCTTCCTCTGGTGTACTTTGCTCCGACTCCTTTCCCGTGTTGGTCGAGTCTACGCACAAGATTATTAGTTATACCTGTGTAAAAACTGCCATCGGCACACTCTAAAATATATACGAACCATTTCATTATTGACCAGCCAAGATGCACCATTTTCGTATCACACCCACTTCCAACTCAATCAAGGTTGAACCCCAAACGTTTCAATATTTTCTTTTGGAGGTACCAAAAATATCTGAATTGCCCAAATGGGACAGCTACCACGATTAATAAGCACTGATAACATAAGAACAAAGTCAAGATACGAGATAACCAGTAAAAAAAAGTTCCCATCGTCGCCGAATCAATTCCTAAATATAAAAGAAGGTATTTTGAACATAAAACTGAAAGGGTTCCAGTAACAGCGAAAACTATATTCACCATCATGAACTGCCTACCATTATTTATTCGCAACTTTCGAAATACTTTTGTTCGCAAAGACACACGGCACCTTACATTGAATAAATTTTTAAACGGCCTAGCTTTAGCACGGTTACTCGAAGTGGTACTCCATTATAGCCTTTTTGTATTAACTTTGTAGATATTAAATAACAATGATTTTTTGTTTTTTCTGAAAATTCACTATTACCAATGGAAGCTAAACCAAAAAACTGCTCCTACTAAGGAAGCTTGATTACTAGGAGATATTTTTGCCTCAGCAATTTTTACTTATTGAACAATGCCTAAGACATGAAGTAAGGTGATAAATAAATTACCTATAACTTAAGGACTTTGGAGATCTGGAATGGTAAAAGGAATCGTTTGGATTTTCCTCGTTTTATTCACTCTTGAACTAACAGCACAGGAAGGGGCTCATATCATCAAGGAGTATAGGATGAAGGGAAGAAATAAATTCGTTGGAAAAGAAGTCGTGACCGTAAGAACCTTTTGTATTGACGGTTACAAATTTTTGATAAGTGGAACATCCTTTATCCAATTTTACGAGGACCAAGATGGCCTACCAATGCCCGCAAAATGCGACGTTAATTAAAACCACTACAGATTTCTTAGGTTATACCTAATTTATCTTTAATTCTTATACGCACCCCTTCATTAGGCAACCCATCACAAAGAACCTCTATCTTTCCGTTCAAGTTAGGACTTTGTTCAATGAAAACCCTCCACCTATACTTCCTTCGAAATATTCTCCAAGCCAAAATCCAGGTGATCAGAAACGTTACTAAAACTAAATATTCCACTTGCCCACCTCCATCATTTTACCATTTTCTTAGTCATCCTAATCTCTATTCAATAGACTCTCGATTTCCGAGACTTTAACAATCGCAAAAACGAGAAAACCAACAAACGTCACAACTAAGGTCAAAATCAATAATAGAATCCCGATATTCATCTATCGTTACACTTGTTCATCTGCTTAACTTAAACTCCCCGGACATCCAACCAAGACCTAAGTTCTAAATCAGTAATAGAAGAATAAAATAGTCTTTCCTTTTGAGAATTTCCGTCTGACTCTAACTTTCCCCTCCGCTCAAAAGACTTTTCCCTCCACCAAACATACCAATCTTCCCCAGAAGATTTAAGCTCCTTAGAACCAATTAAGTCGGTCAAAAATTCTTTGTAATTCGAATAGAGCGGCATCAAGTATATTTTCCTTTGATGATTATGAAAATATTGTCTTCCGTTTATACCTAATATTTTAAAAATATTAGCCAGACTTGACTGCAACGGAGAGGTTTGAGAAATACTTTTCTCATAAAGTTGCCGGAAATTTTGACGATACCAAGTCCTCCAGAATTGCCACTCCCGTCGCAGAGGTTTTATCAACATTCGTCCACTAGAGGAACCTAGCCTTTTCCAATAGGTCATTCCATCATATTGACCCAAACCATCATGCAAACTGGAAGAAACGATTGCCACTATTTTCGTTTTGTATTTCTCTTCCCATGTTGGAATCAAGTTCCTAGCAAAAAGGGAAATAAACTTGCCGCCTAAATAATTATATCCAAAGGGTTGACTGGGGCAACAAACATTAAGATTCACAATACGTTCTCTATTCCGTTCTCTTTGAATACTGTTCCAACCGATGTGTTCATCTCTCGGTTTCAATTTACAGGAATCACTATTTAAAGATATCAAGCCCAAAATCCGAAAACCTAGTACATTGGTAAACCCGACAACAGCACCAAGACTTCGGCCTGGACTTTTATTGAATTCAGCAGAATGCATCCCCACTCTGCAAATATTCCATGCTTCCTTGGAAAAATCTCCTTGACCCACAACTTTCATTTCTACCTTATCTATGGCACTCGAACTTTTCCAAAAATCATCCAACTCACGAGCTGATGGCAACATTTTTTCACAGGCGTCCACCTCTTCTTCAGAATATTTAAGAAAATCCAACTCATCTTTTTTACGAACCAACATTAATTCTTCGCTGTCTAGCTGATTAAGATAATCTAGGTGTTCAATTAATTCTGTTCTATTTTCTGGAACAATACTTGTTAATTCCACACAGTAGGGGAAAGTTTCCTTTATTATTTCCTGTACTTTCGATAGCGCTAAATCTGAGTTCTTTAAAATTTTTCTAAGGTTTTCGTCTTGTTCATCGTCGTTGCTTTTATCACTTTTTCGCCCTATGTGTTTTGATCTGATTATCTCGTATGCACGTGTAACTGAAATATCTCCCTTATCGATTTTTTTTATCAGATCTGGTTGATAGTTGGATATAGAAAATAACTGCTTTAGTTTGGTTGTACCAACTCCAAGCCTTTTTGATAATTCAACAACCATAGTGATGCGCTCACCTTTTTTGTAGCCTGTCCTCCTAGCTGCAGCATATCGCCCTCGCCCGACGTTCTCACGGAGTTGTTTTTCAAGAATTCTAGCCTCATTTAAAATGTCAGACACAGTCTTCTGACGGTATCGATTATGTTCTATTAACGATACCACCTCATTTTCTGGATTAACTAAACGGGCTTCGCATTCTTCCCAACCTATATTTCGCATTGCTGAATAACGTCTGTGTCCAGATATTATCCTATTAGCGTTTGTGACGGCTAGTGGCTCCATTTGTCCATGACGTAACAAGCTCTTTTCTAAATCGGCAAGATCGTTTTGATCGTAAATTCGATCATTTTCAGGATGAACACTTAATTTTGATAACTTGATTTTCATTCTACTTTCAAAACCCGGAACATCTAAATACCCATAAAGAGGTTTGATTCATACTTAATTGTAGGCAACGTTATGCCACAAAAAGAATAAAATTGCTAGTGTTTTTGAAAAATGAGAACATATAGAGACCGTCAAAGAAAAAATACGGCTTTTCAATGAAGAACACCAATATTTATCAACACATTAAATTCTATTCAGGCCTCAAAAAGTGCCTTCCATGTATTGTGTTCTCGATCTTATTGAGTCCACAACAAGCTTTTTCTGGTGTAGAAAGTCAGTATTTAATTTGTTTTAAACCGTCTGATCCAGAAGGAGTCGAATTCATTCCTCTTATGTACTATCTGGAAAATGGACGAGTGAAATCATATGTTCTAGATAAACAAATAACGAATAAGTCTATTATCGCTTCCCATAGAGAATATCGGGTTAAACGAAACGTAGACGAAAAATACAAGATCTCGGGAGAGAAATACATTTTTTGGCAAGAGGACAACCTCACTTTTTTATATAACATAGACCTTTCTATTTTACGAACAAGAGTACTTGACGAAGACCAAGATTCATACACTTGCAAGTCTCATTCTTCAAAGAATAGTTTTATACGTCAGGTAAAAAAATGGAAGAAATTACAAAACCTCAGAGAACCACTTCAGCCCTACAAGGATTGATTTGACTCATCCTGGGGTTAGTCATAATCATGTTGCTCAGAAGGTGACCTTTCTTCAACAGACTTTCAGTTCTTTTTGAGTTGTTTTTTCGGAAGATCTCTCAATGTTGCAAAAAAAAGGAACCAATAAAGGCGGGCTTTAGCAAGAAAGCCTTTCTTTGCCTTTAATTCCGAGTATTTGCCCAAACCACACTCTGTTTTCACGTATTTTTCAATCATCTGAAACTACCCGAGTTGTGGGCTTAAAAAAAACAAATTCATTACAACCCATTTTTCCCCCTACA
>MDTG01089399.1_pt1 | contig 30229 bp, 29 predicted proteins | sample 811421 | NCBI WGS metagenome assembly MDTG01 (sample SAMN05326645, study PRJNA326480) | marine metagenome | isolation source: seawater | place: Pacific Ocean: South East | collected 2011 | reverse complement strand
GTTATGTAAAGGATCAAGATCTATTAGCTGAATTATACCACAACTGTTATGTTTATGTTCATGGACATGAGTTTGGAGGAACTAATCCAACTATGATTAAGGCCATGGCTTACGGATGTGCTATTTTAGCATTAGATACTCCTTTTAATAAAGAAATGTTACAAAATAATAAATATGGTTTATTTTTTAAAAAGAAAAAAAGAGACGTAACTTTTTTGATTAATTATTGTGAAGAAGAAAATAACTTAATAAAAAAATTAAGATTTGAGTCCGTTAAAGGAATTAATGATAAATATAATTGGGATGTTATTACTCAAAAATATTTAGATGTTTTTTTAGATTTAAAAAAATAAATTATTTAATCAATTGGAATTTCATAAATAATTTTCAAAGAGCTATGAAAGTTATTGGCGTCGTATCCAGCATGATAATATGGTTTTGCAAAATCATCTAACTCCCATTGATAGTTCAAGCTTCTAGAAAAAATAAAATTTCCTGAAATCCAAAAATTATTAAATTTTTTATCAATATTAATATGCAGGTTATAATCTTTCCAATACCTTCTGAAGTCTTGAGCATCTTCAAATGCATAATAGAAAAAATCATTGTCTTGGTCAATGATTTCAAGAGAAAATCCAATTTTATCAAATTTTTTAATTCTAGAAAAAGATAAATATTGTGAATTGCTTCCTGGTCCAATCCCCGAGCCTAAAACTTCTCCGTAGTTAGTATATCCATGATGAACTGCTGAATGCATGTACCAAGATCCAGCGTTTCTAAGTAATCTACTTGCTGTTTGTTCCATTTTAGTCCATTCCCATGCTACCAAGTAATTGATATTTTTTAATTTTGAATTAAAAATTTTTTGGAAACCAATTGTAAATGCTCTGGCATGATCACTGTCTAACAGTAGATCTCTAAAATTTTGTTTTGCATCATTATAGGCAAATTCTGTGTAGATTTCAGCTTTTGAATCTTTCCAGTGCCATCTAAAAAAAATACTTGCAGCTTGATCTGTTTGCTGTTCATGATCAACTGATTTATCATTTTTTCTAAATAAATTGGAAAATAAAGGAAAATAATTTGTGTTTCCAACCATCCATGTATATTTTCCTTCAATTAGAGCACTATACATTTGAACCCATCTAATAAAACCTAGCGATAATCCATCAATCCATTTAGGGGAATATGTAAAGGTTAAGCCTTGAAAAAATCTCCAATCATTTTGATTTCCAATTTGATTAATTTTTGGGACAAAAAGTTGAGTTCCAGCAAATGTGTAGTCTGTATTTGGAGGATTAAATCCTGATTTCTCTAGTCTTCCGGTAACAAATTGCCATTCAAAATTTCCAATATTTGTTTTTATTGGTCTTATTGTATTGAACGTAAAATGTTTAAATCCTCTTGCATGATTACTCATCATTATACTATTTCTAATTGAGGGACCCCACCAAATATTTTCATTAGAAATACCAAAACTTAATTTATTAAAATTCAGTTTTATACTTGACTGACCTATCAATATTTTGTTGATCTGATTTTCACCAAACCTTTCAGGAATATCAATATGATTCCAAAGATTATATCTATTAGCCCATGTTGCTCCGTAATGTTCTATTTCTCCTTCACCAAAACCTTGATAATCTTTGTTTTCAGAGAATAATTGTTCTGGCTTAATTTGAATAGATAATGGCCCAAATTCAATATATAGTCCTGCACTTAATATATGTTGATATCCTCTGTTTGGAATCATGCTACCGTTGTTTCTGTTATATGGATGATGGGAATTAAATTCTAAATTATAATTTATTGGTAAAAGTTTAATTTTGCCTTTATTATTAAAAAAATTTAATAGTTCTGGGGCATATTTTTCAGAGTTGAAAATTTCTTTATCAATTTCTAATCCGTTTTTTCCAATATCCAATGGTTTTAATGTGAAAGAAATATCACCTTGAAGTTCTCCAGATAATTGAGAAGTTCTTAAATAATTAGTAATGTAAGATTCATTCAGGTTGATTGTCTGAGATCTTGAAATAAAAAATGTTAAAAGTAAAAAAAATAAGATTTTGTATCTCATCAGTTATAGGAAATTACTCTTACTTTTAAATTGTCTAATGACCAGCTTTCATCACATTTAGTCTGAACTATTCCATCTTTATCTATTGCATTAGGTTGATAAAGTTCATCATAAAATCTTATTACAATAGCGTTTCCTGAATGTCTAAATCCTTTCTCAATTTTATATAAGGTTGAGTTGCCTCCAAAAAATGAGTCTTTACATAATTTAGGTAGATCAACTTCACTATTTCCAGTTTTTGGATTATTTTCAAAAGGATACATGTCAGGATAGGATTGTCTTAAACAATAATTTGAGAAACAAGGGCTGTTAGAAAATGTAGTTACAAACCTATCACTTGATGTGTCTTTTATTAAATCCATGTCTGGATCTAGCTCCATGATCCACTTATCAGGTTTATCATTTGTAGGAAATCCATTAAAATTTCCATCCCAAGTTCCATGAATATATAAATCAAAAGAAATAAATACATAATCGTGGTCTCCTGTATTTTCTAAATGTAAAGTAAAACCATCGTTATTAAAATCTCCTAGGACAGTGGTGTTGTTAAAAGTAGAAGTAGCTTTACCATCAATTTCAGTAAAGTTATCACCTTCAAAATCATTATCATAAATTAACTCATCTCTTGAAATTTCAGGATAAGAACAAGAGTTTATAAAATATAAAATCAATAAAAATTTAAAATAATTCAAAGGATATCTTTTTTGTAAAATTAGTCATTATAATTTTATTTTAGAATTAAAATATTTTAAGGTCTTTTTAAGCCCCTCTTCTCGACTAACAACAGGCTTCCATTGTAAAATTGTTTTAGCTTTTGAAATATCAGGTTTTCTTTTTAACGGGTCATTAAAAGGAAGAGTTTTGTAATTAATTGTGGAATTTCCTCCAGTCAAAGCTAAAATCTCTTTTGCAAAATTTAAAATCGTAATTTCATCAGGATTACCAAGATTAATAGGTTTTGTGTAACCGGATTTTAAAAGCAAATATATCCCTTTAATTAAGTCGTCAACATAGCAAAAAGATCTAGATTGACTACCATCTCCGAAAATAGTAATTGGTTTATTTTTTAAAGCCTGGGACATAAAAGCTGGCAAGGCTCTACCATCATTAAGCCTCATTCTAGGACCATATGTATTGAAAATTCTGGCAATTCTTATATCAAGCCCATAAAACGTATGATATGCAGTAGTTATCGCCTCTTGAAATCTTTTAGATTCATCGTAAACACTTCTTGGACCAATACTATTCACATTTCCATAATAATCTTCACTCTGAGGATGAACCAATGGATCTCCATATACTTCAGAAGTAGAAGCAATCAAAATAATAGCATTGTTTTTAAGAGCAATTTTTAAAATATTTTCTGCTCCTAATGAACCAACTCTCAAGGTCTCTAAAGGATATTTTAAATAATCGAATGGACTTGCGGGAGATGCAAAATGTAAAATATAATCAACTTTATCATTAATTTTAATTTCTTCAGTAATATCAACCTCAAGAAATTTAAAATTTAAGTTATTTTTTAAACTCAATAGATTATTTAAATCTCCAGTTATAAGGTTATCAATTCCAATTACTTTGTAGTTTTTTGAAATAAAGAAATCACATAAATGTGATCCAATAAAACCTGCAGCTCCAGTAATTAGTATTGTTTTGTTCATAAAAACAAAAATAAGTTTTTAATATTAATTTAAATCAAGTACTTTTGTTACTTAATTTATGTTAGAAACATTAATTACATCTAAAACAAGATTAAGACTTCTTATTAAGTTTTTTATTAATATAGCTAATAAAGGATATTTAAATAGTCTAGCTAATGAATTCGGAGAATCAACAAATTCTGTCAGAAAAGAATTGAATAATTTATCCTCAGCTGGTTATTTAGATAAGCGTAATGAAAATAATAAAGTTGTTTACACCGCAAATGTAAGTCACCCCATGTTTACTATTATCCAAAAAATAATTCGTAAACATTTAGGAATAGAAGAGATTTTAGAAACAGTCTATAACAGAATTGGAAATGTGAAAAAAATTATTCTTCTTGGAGAATATGCAAAGGGAATTGATAGTGGTATAATTGAAGTTTTAATTGTTGGTGAAAATATAAATAAACAATACTTGGATGAAATATCTCCAAAAATTGAGAAAAAAATAAAAAGAAAAGTAAATTTTTTTGTATCAAACAAGCCTTTAAATCAGCCATCATTGGTTGTTTTTGAAGCTTAATTATTAACCAAAATAATATTATTTTTGACACATATAATGTGACTTAACTGGCGAAGCCTTTTTTAATTATGAACATAGGAATTATAGGACAAGGATTTGTTGGTAAAGCAGTCTTTCAAAAATTTAAATCTTTTTTCAAAGTCTATACATATGACTTTATTTCTAAAATATGTAATTCGTCATATAATGATTTAGTAAAAAATTGCAAAATAATTTTTGTTTGTATTCCAACTCCTATGAACAAAGATGGTAGTTGTAATGTTGAATTGGTAAGAAATTTATTGTATAAACTTAACAAAGAAACAAAAGCTATAGTTGTAAATAAGTCTACAGTAATACCTGGAACTACTGAAAGTTTTAATAGAGAGTTTGAAAATTTACAAATAGTTTTTAATCCTGAATTTTTAACTGAAAGAAATTCTTTTGAGGATTTTAATAAACAAAATAGAATTATTTTAGGAGGTTCGAGATCAGTCACAGACGAGTTAGAACAAATTTATTCGATACCATTTCCCAACGCTTATGTTATTAAGACCAGTGCCAAACATGCAGAAATGGTAAAATATTTTACTAATTGTTTTTTAGCTAATAAGGTTTCTTTTGCAAATGAAATGTATGACTTATGTACTGCTTTAGATTTAGATTATGACAAAATAGTAGAGTATGCTAAACTTGATAAAAGGCTAGGGAACACTCACTGGGCAGTTCCAGGTCCTGATGGTGATTTTGGGTTTGGAGGGCATTGTCTTCCAAAGGATTTGTCAGCTATAATTAAAATGACAGAAAACCTAGGAACTATTAATGGAACTTTAAAATCTGTATTAAAAACCAATAACAAAATAAGAAAAAATAGAGATTGGGAAAAAATGAAAGGAAGAGCAATATCTTAAAATTTAATAAAATATATATAAATGAGTTATTTATTTACATCCGAATCAGTAAGTGAAGGTCACCCTGACAAGGTATCTGATCAAATTAGCGATGCGTTAATTGATAATTTTTTAGCTTTTGATCCTAATTCAAAAGTTGCTTGTGAAACTTTAGTAACAACTGGCCAAGTAGTATTAGCTGGAGAAGTTAAATCTAATACATATTTAGATGTTCAATCAATTTCTAGAAATGTTATAAATAAGATTGGATACAATAAAAGCGAATATATGTTTGACGGTAATTCATGTGGGGTTTTCTCTGCAATACATGAACAATCTTCTGATATTAACCAGGGTGTTGATCGTAAAAATCCAGAAGACCAAGGTGCTGGAGATCAGGGAATGATGTTTGGATACGCTTGTAATGAGACTGAAGATTATATGCCATTGGCTTTAGATTTATCTCATAAAATTCTTATAGAATTAGCAGAATTAAGAAGAGAAAATAAAGAAATTACTTATTTAAGACCAGATTCAAAATCTCAAGTTACATTACAATATTCTAAAGATAACAAGCCTGAAAAAATTGTAGCAATTGTTGTTTCTACTCAACATGATGATTTTGATGATGAAGAAAAAATGTTAGCTAAAATTAAATTAGATATTACTTCGATTTTGATTCCTAGAATATTAAATAAATACCCTAACTATAGAAAATATTTTAACAAACACATTCAATATCATATAAATCCAACTGGTAAATTTGTTATTGGAGGTCCCCACGGAGACACAGGTTTAACTGGAAGAAAAATAATTGTAGATACTTACGGAGGAAAAGGCGCTCACGGAGGAGGAGCTTTTTCTGGTAAAGATCCGAGTAAGGTTGACAGAAGTGCTGCATATGCCACAAGACACATTGCTAAAAACTTAGTAGCTGCTGGAGTTTGTGATGAATGTTTAGTTCAAGTCAGTTATGCAATTGGAGTAGCAAAACCTATGGGCATATTTGTAAATACTTACAATACATCAAAAATTTCTAAATCTGATAGTGAATTAGCTACCATAATTGAAGAATTATTTGATATGCGACCATATTTTATTGAACAAAGATTAAAGCTAAGAAACCCTATTTATACAGAAACCGCTGCCTATGGACACATGGGAAGAAAACCAAAATTAGTATCGAAAACTTTTAATTCTCCTACTGGAGAATCAAAAACATTAAAAGTTGAGTTATTTACGTGGGAAAAATTAGATTTCGTTGAAAAAATTAAACAAAAACTTAAATTATAAATAAAATGACTAATAAAGAGTATGTTCCATTTAAAGTTAAAGATATTTCTTTAGCTGAGTGGGGAAGAAAAGAAATTAGATTAGCCGAAGCAGAAATGCCTGGTTTGATGTCAATTAGAAAAGAATATGGAAACACAAAACCACTAAAAGGAGCTAGAATTGCAGGATGTTTACACATGACTATTCAAACTGCTGTACTTATAGAAACACTTGTTGAATTAGGTGCAGAAGTAACTTGGAGTTCATGTAATATTTTTTCTACTCAAGATCATGCTGCTGCTGCTATAGCTGCAGCTGGAATTCCAGTTTACGCATGGAAAGGAATGAATGAAGAAGAGTTTGAATGGTGTATTGAACAGACTGTATTTTTTGGTAAAGATAAAAAACCATTAAATATGATTTTGGATGATGGAGGAGACTTAACAAATTTAGTTTTAGATCATTATCCAAATTTAGTAAAAGGAATAAAAGGTTTATCTGAAGAAACAACAACAGGAGTTCATAGACTTTATGAAAGAGTAAAAAATGGAACATTACCATTGCCTGCTATTAATGTTAATGATTCTGTGACTAAATCAAAATTTGATAATAAATATGGTTGCCAAGAAAGTGCTGTAGATGCGGTTAGAAGAGCTACAGATATCATGATGGCTGGTAAAAGAGTGCTAGTTGCTGGATATGGTGATGTTGGAAAGGGTACCGTCGCATCTTTTAGTGGAGCAGGTGCAATTGTTACTGTCGTTGAAATTGATCCAATATGTGCATTACAAGCTTCAATGGATGGTTATGAAGTTAAGAAAATGAAAACTGTAATTAGTAAAGCGGATATAATAGTGACTGCAACTGGTAATAAAGACATTTTAAAAGATGAGCACTTCAAATTAATGAAGGATAAAGCTATTGTTTGTAATATTGGTCATTTTGATAATGAAATTGATATGGCTTGGTTAAATGAAAATTATGGACACACAAAAGACGAAATTAAGCCACAAGTTGATTTATACAATATTAATGGGAAAGATATAATTATTTTAGCTGAAGGAAGGTTAGTTAATCTTGGATGCGCAACTGGACACCCAAGTTTTGTGATGAGCAATTCTTTTACAAATCAAACTTTAGCACAATTAGAACTTTGGAAAAATTCTGACTCCTATGAAAATAAAGTCTATATGTTACCTAAACATTTAGACGAAAAAGTTGCAAAATTACATTTATCTCGTCTAGGAGTTGAATTAGAAGAGTTAACTAAGAGTCAAGCTGATTATATTGGGGTGAAAGTTGAGGGCCCTTATAAACCTGAATACTACAGATATTAATAAAAAACGTGAAAAAAATTAAAATTGGAGTTATTGGTCTTGGATATGTTGGACTACCACTTGCCATAGAATTTGGAAAAAAATATCAAACAATAGGATTTGATATTAATCAAACCAGAGTTAGTGAACTGTTGCGTGGAATAGATAGTACTTTAGAAATTGAAAAAGAACAATTAATAAGTACTTTAAAAAATAATTTATTTGTTATAACATGCGAAGAAGAAAAATTAAAATCTTGTAATTTTTATATAATTACCGTTCCAACTCCAACAGATAAAAATAATAGGCCAGTTTTGACTCCTCTTATGAAAGCAAGTAAAACTGTAGCTAAGTTTTTAAAAAAAAATGATATAGTTGTATATGAAAGTACAGTATTCCCTGGTTGCACTGAGGATGATTGTGTTCCTGTTTTAGAGGAAATAAGTGGACTTAAATTTAATAAAGATTTTTTTTGTGGATATTCACCTGAAAGAATTAATCCTGGTGATAAAGATCATACAGTGACAAAAATATTAAAGGTGACATCAGGCTCAAATAAAGATTCTGCACTTATTATTGATAAAGTTTATAATTCAATAATATCAGCTGGCACTCATTTGGCTAGTTCAATTAAAGTTGCAGAGGCTGCAAAAGTAATTGAAAATTCGCAAAGAGATATAAATATTGCTTTTGTAAATGAGTTGTCAAAAATTTTTAACTTATTAAATATTGATACCAATGAGGTATTGGAGGCAGCTTCTACTAAATGGAATTTTTTAAATTTTAAGCCTGGATTAGTCGGAGGACATTGTATTGGTGTGGATCCTTATTATTTAGCTCAAAAAGCTATTGAGGTAGGATACAATCCTGAAATAATTTTAGCAGGTAGAAGATTGAATGATAGTATGGGCGTTTATGTTGCCAATTTAATAATCAAACATCTTATTAAAAAAGGGTTTCAAGTAAAAGGATCTAAAATTTTGATTTTAGGAATTACTTTTAAAGAAAATTGCCCCGATACCAGGAATTCAAAAGTTCCAGATATAATTAATGAATTAAAAGATTTTGGTTTATTAGTTGATGTTTATGACCCATGGGTAAATGATCCAAAGTCAAATATTGAACTTAAAAATAATTTAGATAATACAATTTATGATTCAATTTTAGTTGCGGTTGCTCATGATTGTTTTGTTAAGCTTGATTATAATTTAATCTTAAATAAAAAAGGATTTGTATTTGATCTTAAAGGGATCTTAAACAAAAATAAAAATATTATAAGATTGTGAACTTTGACAAATTAAAGGAAAAAAAAATATTAGTTACTGGTGGAGCAGGTTTCATTGGAAGTAATATATGTAAAACTTTAGTAGATTTAAACGCTGATGTATATTGTTTAGATAATTTATCAACGGGTCATAAATCAAATATTGAGTGCTTAATCAATAGGAAAAATTTTAAATTTTTGCAAGGGGATATTACTGACTTAAAAACTTGCCAATTTTCATGTCAAAATATGGATTTTGTTTTACATCAAGCTGCACTGGGATCTGTACCTAGATCGATAAAAGACCCTTTAACAACAAATAATGTGAATATTACAGGATTTTTAAACATGTTGATTTCATCTAGAGATAATAACATAAAGCGATTCATTTTTGCTGCAAGTAGTTCAACATATGGCGACTCCAAGTCCTTACCCAAGTTAGAAAATATTATTGGTAAACCATTGTCTGTATATGCAACAACAAAATATGTAAATGAATTATATGCAGAAAATTTTAATAAGCTATATGATTTGGATACAATAGGACTCAGATATTTTAATGTTTTTGGTCCTAATCAAGATCCTAATGGTCCATATGCAGCAGTAATACCAAAATTTATTAATAAACTTATAAAATATGAATCACCTATCATTAATGGAGATGGATCTTTCTCAAGGGATTTTACTTATGTTGATAATGTTGTTAATATGAATTTATTGGCATTATGTTCAGAGAATAAAAATTCATTAAATCAAATTTATAACACCGCTTGTGGAGAACGAACAAGCCTAGTCAAATTAGTAGAATTATTAAAAGGTTTTTTAAGTAAGTGGGATGATAAAATTAATGATGTTCAAATTAAATTTGGACCTGAAAGAGAAGGGGATATTCCTCACTCATTAGCATCAATTGAGAAATCAAAAAAATTATTAAAATACAATCCAAAATATAGTATAGAATTAGGTTTAAAAGTATCTATAGATTGGTATTGGAATAATCTAAAAAACCAATGAAAAAAATTGCATTAATTACTGGAATTACCGGTCAAGATGGAGCTTACCTTTCAGAATTTTTATTAAATAAGAATTATATAGTTCATGGTTTAAAACGAAGAACTTCTCTATTTAATACTGATAGAATTGATCATTTATACGAGGATCCTCATAATCCTAATCCAAAATTAATTTTGCACTTTGGAGACATGACAGATAGCACAAATCTAATTCGCTTAATTAAAGAAATTCAACCAAATGAAATATACAACTTAGCAGCAATGAGTCATGTTCGTGTTTCATTTGATGTACCAGAATATGTTGCTGATGCTGATGGATTAGGTACATTAAGAATATTAGAAGCAATTCGTATTCTAGGTTTAGAAAAAAAAACCAGGGTCTATCAAGCTTCAACATCTGAGCTTTATGGAAAAGTACAAGAAGTTCCGCAAAACGAAAAAACACCATTTTATCCAAGGTCACCCTATGCAGTTGCCAAAATGTATGCTTATTGGATAACAGTAAATTACAGGGAAGCTTATGGAATATTTGCTTCAAATGGAATTTTATTCAATCATGAATCACCTATTAGAGGTGAGACTTTTGTAACAAGAAAAATAACAAGAGCTGTTTCCAGAATTGCATTAGGCCTTCAAGATAAGTTATTCCTAGGAAATTTAGATTCAAAACGAGATTGGGGACACGCGAAGGATTATGTCAGAATGATGTGGTTGATTTTACAAGCTAAACACGCAGAAGACTGGGTAATTGCAACTGGAAAAACTACTACTATTCGTGACTTTGTTAAAATGGCTTTCTCTTATTTAGGCATAACTTTAATTTTTAAAGGAAAAGGAATTCATGAAAAAGCATTTATTAATGAATGTTCAAACTCTGACTACAAAGTTGAAATTGGAAAAGAAGTGTTATGTATAGATCCTAAATATTTTAGACCAACTGAAGTTGACCTTTTAATTGGAGACGCTAGTAAAGCTAAAGATAAATTAGGCTGGGAGCCTGAAATTAAATTAAAAGAATTGGTTGAGGATATGATGATTTCAGATTTAAAATTAATGAAAAAAGATCTTTTTCTTAGAGATTCTGGGTATAATACACCTAATTATTACGAGTGATGACAACATTGAATAAACATTCTAATATATATGTAGCTGGTCACAAGGGAATGGTAGGGTCCGCATGTTTTAGAGCTTTGAGTGCTCAGGGATATTCCAACATTATTGGAAAATCTTCTTCAGAACTAGACTTAAGAGATCAATCAAAAGTTAAAACTTTTTTTAAAAAAGAAAAACCTGATATAGTCATAGCTGCCGCTGCTAAAGTTGGAGGAATTTTAGCTAATGATAGTTTTCCTTATGATTTTTTAATGTATAATTTGCAGATACAAAATAACTTAATAGAAGCATCACTAGAAAACAATGTTTCAAAATTTATTTTTTTAGGAAGTTCTTGTATTTATCCAAAATTTGCTCCCCAACCTTTGAAAGAAGAGTATCTTCTTTCGGATAGACTTGAACCTACAAATCAATGGTATGCAGTAGCAAAAATTTCTGGCTTAAAGCTATGTCAATCAATTAAAAAACAATTTAAAAAGAATTATATTTCATTGATGCCAACAAATTTATATGGAACTAATGATAATTTTGATTTGTTAAATTCTCACGTTTTACCTGCCCTAATTAGAAAATTTCATTTGGCAAAAATAAATAATAATCCAACTGTTGAGTTATGGGGAACAGGCTCACCATTAAGAGAATTTTTACATGTTGATGATTTAGCTAAAGCAATTGTTTTTGCTTTAGAAAATAATTTAAATGAAGATTATTATAATGTTGGATCAGGAGAGGAAATATCCATTTCCAATTTAGCTCAAATTATTAAAGAAATTACTAAATATGATGGAAAAATAGTTTGGAATAAATCAAAACCTAATGGAACTCCAAGAAAGCTTCTAGATGTTTCTAAATTAAAAAATCTAGGTTGGCAAAGTAAAATTGATTTAAAAGACGGTATTGCCAGTACATATGAATGGTATTTAAAAAACTTTAATAATGAAAAATAAAAATAAGTTTAGTGACCTTGAATTAAAATATTTAAAGGAGGTTTTAGGATTAGAAAATCGTAGTTCAACTTCATCAATGTTTACTAAAAATTTAGAAGAGAAATGTGCTGAACTTTTTGAAAACAAATATTGTATTGCTCAAAATAGTGGCACATGTACTTTACAAACAGCATTATTAGCATTAGGAGTTGGCCATGGAGACGAAGTGATTTCACCCGCATTCACAGTCATTATGAATACTTCAGTAACATTGCATTGCGGTGCAGTTCCTGTGTATGTTGATGTTGATCCAAATACATATTGTATGTGTCCTAAAGATTTAAGAAAAAAAATTACTAGTAAAACTAAGGCAGTTCAAGTTGTTAGTGTATATGGTCAGTCTCCGGAATATGACGAAATTCTATCTATTTGCAATGAATTTAATTTACCAATAGTTGAAGATAATGCAGAAACTGTATTTGGATATTACAAAGGAAAACAGGTTGGTACATTTGGAGAATTTTCTAGTATGAGTTTTGAAGATTCTAAACATCTATCGTGTGGAGAAGGTGGAATTCTTTTAGGCGATGACAAGGAATTAATGACAAAAGCAAGGAAATATGCTGGGCAAGGATTTCGTACTTTAAGTGCAAAGAGTGGTTTAATAAGATTAAATCCAGAGCAATGGCAAAGCCCCGAGTTTATGAGACATGATCATATTGGATATAATTATAGAATAACAGAATTTCAATCTGCTGTTGCAATGGCTCAAGTGGATAGAATTAATGAATTAGTTGGTTGGAGAAAAAAGAGTGGAAAATTAATTACAGAATTACTCCAAACTTCAAAATTATTTTTGACTCAACAAACACCCGATTATATTGAGCATTCTTTTTGGTGTGTTGGAGCAAGACTCAAGGAAGATTTAGAAACTTGGTATAAGTTTAGAGATTTTTTATTTAAATCATGTGGAGAAAGAATTTTTGGTGCATGGCAAGTTCCTTACAACGAGCCTGTTATGAGAAATAAAAATTTTAGAAGATATTTACATGAAGAACATAATAAAATTTCTTATGAAAAAGGATTGTGTCCAAATGCAGAACAAATTCAAAAAGATATGATGGTTTTTAAAACTAAGTACAGAAATGATATCTCTTTAAATAATTTTTTAAAAGGACTTGAATTAACTATAAAAGAATTTGAATAATGAAAATAATCGTTTTAGGATCCGAGGGGTTGATCGGTTCGAAAGTAGTATCGCATTTATCAAAAAATCATGATATTGTTCCCAGAGATATTCATAATTTAGATTTAAATGATAATAAAAAAACAGAAATTTTTTTTAGAGATAATAAAGCAGATGTATTGATTAATCTATTTGGAAAGAACGAACATGTCAGACAAAATCTAAATGATTTAAATACTGTAGATACTATTGAAGAAAATGAAATAAGAGAATATTTTGAGATTAATACTATTTTTCTTTTTAGAGTTTGTAGATACTTTGTAAAGTATAATAATAAAGGAAAAGTATTCAATTTCAGTAGTTTATATGGTCATCACGTGCCAAACCCTAAATATTACGGAGGAGCTCATAAAAGTTTAGGTTATTGTTTGTCAAAATCTGCAGTTGTGATGCTAACAAAATATTTAGCTGTCCATTACCCTACACATGAATTTATTGATATTGTTTTAGGTGGTGTTGAAAATAATCAGAACAAAAACTTTATTAAAAATTACATAACTGATGTTCCAAAGAAAAGACTTTTAAAGTCTAATGAAATTGGTTTTGTTATCGAAGGATTGTTAAACTCAAATTATATTACTGGTACATCAATATTTTTAGATGGAGGTAAAAATTTATATTAAAAAAACAAAAATAATGAAAAATAGTATAGAAGATATTTTTAAATTTCCTGAATCACCTTCATACAATATAGCTGAAATTGGAATTAATCATAATGGTGATCTGCAATTAGCAAAAAAATTAATTAAAGTTTCTTTTGATAACGGTTTTAATGCTGTAAAGTTTCAAAAGAGAGTGCCTGAGCTTTGTGTTCCAGACCATAAAAGAAATGAAATAAGAATTACACCATGGGGAAAAATGACATATTTTGATTATAAGAAGAAGATTGAATTCAATGAGGAAGATTATAAAGAAATTGATTTGTACTGCAAAGAAATTGGAATTGACTGGTCTGCCTCTGCTTGGGATTTAGAATCAATTAATTTTTTAAAAAAGTTTAATTTACCTTTCTTTAAAGTTCCCTCAGATAAGAATACAGACTTAGACTTTATAAAAGCTTTACAAAATATTGATTGTCCTATAATTTTATCCACAGGTGGAACAAATCTTGATCAAGTAAAAACAATATTGGATATTTTAAAAGATAATAAAGTTGCAATATTACAATGTACAAGTATTTATCCGTGTCCTACTGATAAAGTTAATTTGAGAGTAATTGACAGTTTAAAAAGTCAATTTAGTATTCCAGTTGGTTTTTCATCACATCATACTTCTCCATCCATTACAGCAATGTCAGTTGCTTATGGAGCAAGAATAACTGAAGTTCATGTGACACTTGACAGAGCAATGTGGGGTACTGATCAAGCTATGTCTCTAGAACCTAGAGGAGGACAAATTTTAATTTCAACTATTAGAGATTTTGAATTAGCTCTTGGAAGTCCAATTAAGGAAGTCTTGATTGATGAACAAAAAACACTTTCTCGAACAGTAGGAAGAAAAAAAATTAATTAAAATATGAAAACTGTTAATTTGGCTATTTTAGGTTCAGGCTTTATGGGTAAAGTGTATTTAAATGCAGCAGAATCTCTAAAACATTATTATCCTGATTTACCCAAAGTCAAGGTTTTATCTTTGTTGGTTTCTAAAAGAAAAACACAAAAAGATATTAGTGAAATTAAAAAAAGATATGATATAGATAATGTTACATCAAATTACCAAGATATTTTAAATAATAAGGATATTGATGCCATATATATAGCTACACCCAATGATTTTCATTGTGAACAAGTTTGCTCAGCAATTATTAAAGGAAAGCATGTATTATGTGAGAAGCCTATGTCCTTGAACTTAGAAGAGTCAAAAAAAATGTTAGATTTATCTAAAAAGTATCCTAATATAATTGCAAATATGGTTTTTGAGTATAGATATATTCCTGCTATTACTCAAATTAAAAATATTATTGATTCAAACCAAATTGGAGATATAATTCAGTTTAGAGCTTTTTATTTACATGGAAGCTATATAAATAAAAGACCTTTAACATGGAGGTTAAAAAAAGGAACAGGTGGAGCATTTGTTGATTTAGGTCCTCATTTACTTGACTTAATGGCATATCTAATTGGAGATATTAAAATCTCCAATTTAAAAACAGTAACTAAAATGCCCAACAGAGAAGTTGATGACGTAGCTTGGATTTTATGTAAAGCTAAAGATGCAGATGGAACAATTGAAGTTTCAAGAGTTTCCAATGGTAGTGTAGATGAATTAAGATTTGAAATACATGGAACCAAAGGTGCAATTAAGTGGAATTTAGAGGAGTTAAATTACTATTATCTTTATTTGAGTGAATTTAAAAACTCAGGATATAATAAAGTCCCATACTTTACTGATGAAAATGATAATTCTGACTTTCCTCCACCTAAAGTAACTTCTGGATGGTTAAATGCTCACACTCATTCTCTTTATCATTTTGTAAAAGAAATAAGCGATAAAGATTATAATAACAATGCTATTGCTAAGTTTATGGATGGTTTTAAGGTTCAAAAATTATTAGATAAATTAAAATAAATTTACATTATAAAAATTATGAAAATTAAAGCTTTAGTTATCGAACCAAAAAATGATATATATTTTAAAGAAATAGATATTAATAAATTTGAGGACTCAGACGTTGAAATAAAATGGACTGTTTCATCGGTTTGTAACTCTGAAAGAAGAAGATTTAATCTTACAAAATCTGCAACTAATGTTGACCCGTTTATTGGAGGACATGAAGCTGTAGGTATAATTGAAGCAGAAAAATATATAAACAGAAAATATGCTCTTTTACCACATTCCAACTGCTTAACTAGGGGAGAAAAAGATAAATGTAATGTTTGTAATGAAGGTAAGGAAAATTTATGTTCAAATATGAGACATGCTGGATTAGATAAAAATACACCAAGTGGATTTACTGATAAAATGTTTGTGAGTAGAAGTCAATTGTTTGACGTTACAGAAATTAAATCTCCTTTAGCTCCCTTTTTAGAACCATTTTCTTGTGTTCTAAGATCATGGAAATTAGCAAATACTAAAATTAGTAAAGGAACTGTTTCTGTTGGAATAGTTGGAGGAGGACCCATAGGGTGTTTACATGCTTTTTATGTTTGTAAAGAAAATAAATCAAATCTAATTACTATTGTAGAATCATGCTCTGATAGAAGAAAAGTTTTAAATGATGTTTTTGAAAATTATTCAAATATTACAATATCTGACAATGATATTGATAATCATTTTGATATAACAGTTATGGCTTCTTCAGATACATCAGCCTATGATGAATCTTTTAGATTGCTTAGAAAAGAAGGACATTTAATACTATTTTCAGGATTTAATGATCCATTGTTTAATGACGGAACTTACAATCCTGAAATTGTTCATAGACATGAATTTGTTTATTTTCATAAAACAAAAAAATTAATTGGAAGTAGTGGATATAATTCTGAAGATTTGATTGATGCAAAACGAATATTAGTAAATTTTGATAGTATCTCAAATATTGTAACAGGAAAAGTTTATGGTCTAGACTCAAAAACTGTTTACAGGTATGATGGAGTTGTAAAAACTTATGATGAATCGGTTCTGATTAAAGATATTAAAGGAGACTTAAAAGATCACATCAAAATACAATATTTCAATAATAACTATAAAAATTAAGAATATTTTGACAGGATTAATTACCGTTAGAACCAGTAGTTCACGTTTTCCAAATAAATGTTTAAGTAGATTTTTTAATGAAAATTCACTTTTGGAATATATAATAAGTAGAACTAAATTTTTTAATATTGAACCAATTATATGCACTTCAGTCTCAAAATCTGATGATATAATAGAAAAAATTGCAATTAAAAATAATATCAAAATTTTTAGAGGAAGTCTTGATAATAAAATTTCTAGATGGTTTCATTGTGCAAAGCATTTTAAGTTAGAGTATTTTCATAATATTGATGCTGACGATCCTTTTTTTGATGGTGAAAGAATGAAAGTTTCTTTGAATTTATTAAAAAGTGAGAAATTAGATTATGTAAAACCTAGCCATTATTCAAACAATGGAGGAGCATGTGAAGGATATTCAGTGAGAACAAGCTTTATTGAAAATGTATATAATTCTTATAAAGATGACCATTTGGACACTGAAATGGCAATTTACTATTTTGAGAAACTTAAATCTAATTTTCAAATAATGTTAGATCCCAAATTTAGTATTAAAATCAATAATAAAATTCCAAGATTAACTCTTGATTATTTTGAAGATTATATTTTTTTAAATCATCTTTCATTTGTTGTAGAAAATCATAATATAAGATCGAATATTGAAAAATTCCTCAAAAAAAATAAAAGTTTTTCTAATATAAATATTCATTTAAATGAGTTATGGAAAAAAAAGCAATTATCAAAAAAAATATAGATCATGATAAAATTGTTTGTTTCTGATGTTGATGGTGTTCTTACAGATGGCTCAATGTATTACACTGAAAATGGTGATGAAATTAAAAGATTTTCAACATATGACGGTATGGCATTTTCTATTTTGAGGGCTAGGGGAATTAAAACAGCTGTAGTCACATCAGAAAATACAAAAATAGTTTCTAGAAGATGTGATAAAATGAAAGTTGATTTTGTTTATCAGGGTTTATTTGGGAAGGATAAATTAATTGCCGTTAAAAAAATTTGTAAAGAAAATAATATTTCTTTGAAAGAGGTTTCTTATATAGGGGATGACATTAATTGTACTAAAATTTTAGAAAAGGTAGGTTTTAAGGCTTGTCCTTCAAATGCTAGAATTGAGATTAAGAAAATTTATAATATTTTAAAACTAAAAGAAAAGGGAGGTAATGGAGTAGTCAGGGAATATGTTGATTATCTGATAAATAAAAAATTGATTTGAAATCTAACTTTCTGTTTAATACGTTAAAACTCTCTTCTGCACCAGTTTTAACTCAGTTATTTTCATTCTTGGTTTTACCTTTCATTACCAGACTATATAGTCCAGATGATTTCGGTGTTTTCAACATTTTTTTATCGTATGTTGGAGTTATTACTGTTTTTTCTGGGATGGGTTATCATCAGGCTATAGTTTTACCTAAAAAAAATAAAGATGGTTTTACTTTATTTGCAATTAGTTTTTTATTAACAGTAATTGTATGCTTAATTTCAGTTCTAATTATTTTTATAACACCATATGAAATATATGTTAAATTTAAAATTGATTCAATTTTTCAATACAAACATATTATATGTATTTCTATTTTTTTTCATGGTTTATATGTAACTCTTTTAGGATGGAATTTGAGATTCTCAAATTTTGGAGTAATATCTATTTCTAGAATTTTGAGGGTGTTCTCTAATAAAACATTTATTATTTTGTGTGCATTGTTTTTTGCTGCATCTCCAAAATTTTTAATTTATGGAGAGGTTTTGGGATCAGTTTTTGTTTGTTTAATTCTTTTAATTTACTTTAATTATAATCATTTTTTTATACCCAATCTTAAGGAAATAGTTAGGTTATCAACTTTACACAAGCAGTTCCCATTATTTAATTTGCCAAATGATTTAATATACAGATTAAAAACAGCAGTTATAATTGGCTTATTAGTATATTTCTTTTCAACTGATCTAGCTGGTCATTTTGGAATGGCTTTATTAATCTTAGCTATTCCAACATCTTTATTAGGATCTTCGATAGGTGAGGTATATTACCAAAAAATTGCAAATATTAATGACTCTGTGGTAATTCAAAAAGTTTCTATTAGAATTTTTAAAATTTTGTGTTTTGTTTCCTTTTTCGGGTTTACATATATCGCATTTTTCAGCATGGATTTGCTTCCTTTATTATTGGGAAATGAATGGCATCAAACAGGACTAATAATCTCAATTTTGAGTTTTAGTTTACTTTTAGAATTTATTTTGGGTCCTTTCATAAATCTTTTAAAAGTTATAGATAAACAGCAATATTTGGTTTATTTTCAAATATTCAGTATAATATTTTCAACATTGAGTTTAGTGATTGGAGGTTTATATAATAATATCGAATTAGCATTTATTTTATTTTCATTTTTAAATGGCCTAAACTGTTTATTTATCGCACTAATAATCTTTAATTTTATAAAAATAAAATATAGTTATATTTTAAAAATTTTATTTACAAATATTTGTTTTATAACACCTTTTATTTTTAGTTTTTCGTTAATAAAATATAATTTTTCTTTAAATGTATTTTCAATTTTGGTAATAACATTTTTCTCAATAATTCTTTATTTTCTTTTAATTTTTAATCTCAATAAAGACTTTAAAGCTGAGTACAAAAATTTTAAAACTCTTTTATTAAATAATGTTAAACTTAAATAAATTTTATAATATTCACGAAGGAGATACTTGTTATATCTTTGGAGATGGTCCAAGTATTAAGCATTTTGATTTGTCAAAATTTAATGATCATATAGGTATAGCTTGTGGAAATCAAATTTTTCATAATGATTTTAATAAACTCAATGTAAAATATTATACAGTTCCAGAACCATGGTTATTTTGTAATAAAATATTTCAAAGACATAAATTTTTAAGAGATTTTAGGCCTTTAACAGCTCATTTAAAGAAAAAAATTTTAATTAATAATCATATAAATTTTTTCATTAATCTATCAAATTTTGGTTCTTTACATAATTCTAATATCTATTATATTCACAGAATTCTGAGTGCATTTTCACCTGTTTTTTCAAAATTTAAAAATATTGATCCATTTAAAGGCTCATTTTACAGCTCATTATCTTTAGCTTATTTTATGGGTTTTAAAAAAATCTTCGTAATAGGTCATGACGGATGGGCAATTAAAAAAAATAGTTCACAACGTTGGTATGAACACGGAGAAGGTATTACTTCAAATTTAACAAGTTTTAAAAAAGACAAGTTTATAACACAACTTGAAAAAGAAATTGATATCTCTTCAGTTATTCTTGACAATAATTCTATGAATTTTAAAAGTCATACTTACAAGGAATTTACAGGTTTAGACCCAAAATATCAAGAAAACAACGAATTAGTATCTGTAGATAATTTAAAAGTTTTTAATACTTACCCCGGATACAAAATTTTTAAATAAATTAAAATGAAAGACTATTTTTATCACGAATCCGCTGTAGTTGATGATAATTGCATTATTGGTTCTGAGACAAAAATTTGGCATTTCTCTCATATAATGTCAAAATCTGTAATTGGAAAAAAATGTAATATTGGTCAAAATGTAGTTATTTCTCCAAATGTAATTCTTGGAAATAATGTAAAGGTTCAAAATAACGTTTCTATTTATACCGGAGTTAAATGTGAAGATGATGTTTTTTTAGGTCCATCTATGGTTTTTACTAATATTATTAACCCAAGAAGTGCAGTAGTAAGAAAAAATCAATATTTAAATACTATTGTAAAAAAAGGAGCAACGATTGGTGCTAATGCGACTATAGTTTGCGGAAATAATATTGGTCGGTATGCTTTTATAGGTGCCGGTTCAGTTGTTATTTCAGAGGTCCCTAATTACGCTTTAGTGGTAGGAAATCCATCAAGACAAATTGGATGGGTAAGTGAATATGGACATAAACTTGAATTTGACAAAAAGGGATTTGGTTATTGTAAGGAAACAAATCAAAAATATAAACTTTCTAAAAATTTAGTTAAACGAATTAAATAACTATTGATGAAAAATTTTGGACTTATAGGTGCATCGGGTTACATAGCCCCAAGACATATGAAAGCTATTAAAAATACTAATAATAATTTAATAGCTGCTTTAGATAACTTTGACAGTGTTGGTATATTAGACAGTTATTTTCCCGATGCTGATTTTTTCACAGAATTTGAAAGATTTGATAGGCACATATCTAAATTAAAATTTGAAAAAAATATTTTTTTAGATTATGTAAGTATATGTACTCCAAATTACTTACACGATTCTCATATCCGTTTTGCATTACGGCAGAATGCAAATGCTATATGTGAAAAACCTTTGGTTTTAAATCCATGGAATATTGATGCCTTAAAAAATATTGAAAAAGAAACTGGTAAAAACATTTATAATATCCTTCAATTAAGATGCCATCCAACAATAATTGAACTTAAGAAAAAAGTAGAGAATGGTCCAAAAGATAAAATATATGAAATAGATTTAACCTACTTGACGTCAAGAGGGCACTGGTATTATTCATCTTGGAAGGGAGATTTAAATAAATCTGGTGGCATATCAACAAATATTGGAGTTCATTTTTTCGATATGTTATCATGGATATTTGGTGATTTAAAACAAAATATTGTTAATATAAATGATCATGATAGATCTGCAGGTTTTTTAGAATTTGAAAAAGCAAGAGTTAGATGGTTTTTATCTATAAATTATGATCTTATTCCAGATGAAATAAAAAAATCAGGAAAAAGAACATATAGATCTATAACAATTGAAGGGAAAGATTTAGAATTTAGTGATGGATTTACTGATTTACATACACTTTCATACAATCAAATTATTAATGGTAACGGTTTTGGTTTAGAAGAACCACGCCAAGCTATTGAAATTGTTCATGAAATTAGGCACTCTAAGCCAGTTGGATTAAAAGGTGAATATCATCCTTTTGTTAAAAAAGCTAGATCAAAACATCCATTTAAAAGATAAAAATATTTATTTCTTTCTAAAAAACGTTTAGTTAACTTCTTACATAAAAAATATATTAATATCAAAAAAAATAATTTATGATTCAATTAAAAAATTCTAAAATTTTAGTAATCGGAGGTGCAGGTTTTATTGGAAGTTTTGTAGTATCTGAACTTTTAAAATATAATGTCAAGAAAGTTATCATCTTTGATAATTTTGCAAGAGGGAATCCCAGCTATTTAACTAAACAGTTGGAAGATCCTAGATGTTCCATATACGAAAACGGAGGAGATATTAGAGACATTGATATTTTAAATCATGCAGTTTCAAAAGTTGATTATGTTGTATGTCTAGCTGCAATGTGGCTTCTTCATTGTAAAGACTTTCCTAGAACAGCGTTTGAAGTTAATATTAAAGGAACATTCAATGTTCTTGAGGCATGTGTAAAAAATAATATTAGAAAACTAGTTTGGTCTTCATCAGCATCTGTTTATGGTGATGCGGTTGAATTACCCATGACGGAAGATCATCCATTTAATAACAAAAACTTTTATGGAGCATCAAAAATTGCCGGTGAAGCTATGGCTACCGCTTTTAATGATAGGTATGGATTAAATGTTATAGGACTGAGATACATGAATGTTTACGGTCCTCATCAGGACCAAACTGCAGCCTATACTGGAGTTGTGCCAATTTTACTAAATAAAATACAAGCCAATCAACCTCCTATTATAAATGGAGATGGAAGTCAGGCTTATGATTTTATTTATGTAGAAGATGTTGCTAGAGCTAATGTAAAGGCACTAACAAGTAATGTTGAATTTGGAATGTATAATGTCGGTACTGAAGTTCAAACATCAATAAAAAAACTTTGTAATACTATTTTAAAATTAAAAAAATCAAAATTAAAAGTGGAATATAAACCATATAGTGAGGATGATGCTAGATCCCTTGTTCAAAACAGAATTGGTTCAAAAACAAAAGCAGAAAATGAATTAGGTTTTATATTTAAATATGATTTGGAGGAAGGTTTAAAAAAATTAATTGAGTGGAGAATAAAAACTGGTCTTGATGATTAATAAAACAATTGCTATAGTTGGCGGAGGAATTATAGGATTAGCACTAGGATATAAGCTATCAAAGAAATATCCTAATTCAAGGGTTACAATTTTTGAAAAAGAATCATCTTTTGGGCTTCATCAATCAGGAAGAAATAGCGGAGTTCTTCATGCTGGTTTACATTACAAGCCAGGAAGTTTAAAAGCAAGGCTTGCAGTTGATGGAATAAGACAAATGGTAGATTTTTGTAAATATGAAAAAATAAGTCATGATGTTTGCGGGAAAATTGTTGTAGCCACTGATGTAAATCAAATAAAATATTTAGATAATTTAGCAAATAGAGGAAAATTAAATGGATTAAAAGGTCTTAAAATTTTAAGTTCGACTGAATTAAAAATTAGAGAACCATATGTTAGTTCTAAAAAGACACTTTTAGTCCCTGAGGAAGGTATTGTAGATTATAAATCAGTAATGAATAAACTTTCTGAAAAAATTTTAAATAATAATGGAGAAATTAAGTTTTCTACAAAGATTGAAAAAGCACAAAACTTTTTTGAAAAAGTAGTATTAAAAAGTAAAAATAATGAATGGAGTTTTGATATGGTTTTTTCCTGTGGCGGTCTTCACGCTGATTTAAATTATAAAAAATTTACATCAAAAAAACGTCCTCTAAGAATTATTCCATTTAGGGGTGAATATTTAATGCTAAAAAAAGAATCTATGGATTTAGTCAATCATTTGATATATCCAGTACCAGACCCTAAATATCCTTTTTTAGGTGTTCATTTTACCAGGTTAACATCTGGAGAAAGAGAAGTTGGTCCAAATGCTGTGTTTGCATTTAAAAGAGAAGGTTATAAAAATACTGATTTTTCTGCATCAGATATTTTAGATTCAGTATTTTACAAAGGATTTTTAAAATTTACTGCCAAAAATTTTAAATTTTGTGTGAATGAATTTTTGGGTTCATTATTTATGAGCGAATTTGTTAAAAAAGCAAAAAAACTTATTCCTGATGTTAATTCAACAATGTTTGTAAAGGGAACTGCCGGAGTTAGAGCTCAAGCTATGAATAATAATGGAGAATTATTAATGGATTTTGAAGTTATTCGAGAAAACAACCAAATACATATATTAAATGCTCCATCCCCTGGAGCAACTGCATCTTTGTCAATTGCAGATTACATAATCAATAATTATTTATAAATACTTACATGAAAATTCCTTTAATCAAACCATATATAACAAATTCTATCAAACAAAAAGTTTGCGACGTTTTAGAAAGTGGATATATGACAGAGGGTCCAGTAACCCGAGAATTTGAAAATAAATTAAAAGATTACTTAGGATGTAAGTTTTTACATTCTGTTACTTCAGCTACAACAGGACTAGAAGTAGCTCTTAGAGCATTAGATATTGGACCTGGTGATGAGGTTATAGTTCCAGATTATACATATCCAGCTACTGCCTCGGTAATTAATATTGTAGGAGCTAAAGCAGTTATTGTAGATGTTTCAAGTAAAGACATGCTAATGGATTTTAATGCTCTTGAAGATGCAATAAATAAAAAAACTAAGGCTATTATTCCAGTATCCTTATTTGGGGCTCCTCTAGATTATGAAAGGTTAAATTTTATTAAAGAAAAATATAATCTTTATATAGTAGAAGACGCAGCTTGCTCAATTGGAGCTGTTTACCAAGGTATTAGAGTAGGTAACCAAGCTGATATTACTGTATTTTCTTTACATCCCAGAAAATTCATTACAACAGGTGAAGGTGGAATAATAACAACCAATAATAAAAAGTGGGGTGATTGGATTAATTCATATAAACATTTTGGAATGGATATGACAGAATCCTCAAGAGAGAGTATTCATTTTACTATGATAGGAACTAATTATAAACTCACTAATATCCAAGCAGCAGTGGGACTTGGTCAACTTGAGAATATTGATCAATTACTAAAAAAAAGAATTTCCCTTGCTAATAACTATAAGAGACTTATAAAAAAAATAGATAAAATTAAATTACCAGAGGTTTTAAACCCAAAACCTGATTGTCAGCATTCTTTTCAAACATATGTTGTATTCATTGAAAAAAGAGATAAAGTAATGGCTGAAATGAGAAAAAAAGGAATAGAAGTTCAAATAGGCTCTTACTCCCTACATATGCACAATGCATTCAATAATAATCCTCAGGTTCAGATTATAGGTGATCTTCTAAATAGTAAGTGGTGCTTTGAAAATGCTTTAGCTTTGCCTTTGTACAATGACTTAACTTTCAAATTACAGGAATATATTATTAATGAATTAAATTCTTGTCTTTAAATGTGTGGTATAGTAGGAGTTTTTAATTTAAATGAAGATACTATTAATAGAAGCGTCTTAAAATCTATGTCTAATAAGATAGCCCACAGAGGACCAGACGGTCAAGGTTTTTTTATAAATAATAATATCGGGTTAGCTCATAAAAGACTTGCAATATTGGATGTTTCAAAAAAAGGAGCTCAACCTATGAGCTCTAAAAGTAATAAATGGACTATTATTTTTAATGGTTGTATTTATAATTTCTTGGAACTAAAACAAGAATTAAAATCTAAAGGCCATCTTTTTATTTCTGAAACAGATACAGAAGTAATTTGTGAAGGATTGGATGAATATGGAACTTCTTTTTTTGAGCGACTTAATGGAATGTTTGCAATAGCAGCATGGAATGAAGAAGACAAACAGCTTTATTTAAGTAGAGATCGTTTTGGTATCAAGCCATTATATTATTGGTTTAACGGTAATACTTTATGTTTTTCTAGTGAAATTAAAGCAATTATAGAGCATCCTGATTACAAAATAGATGTAGACCTAAATGCCTTGAACGAATACTTCACTTTTCAAAATATATTTTCATACAATACTCTTTTTAAAAATATTTCGATGCTGCCACCAGCTAATACAGTAAAAGTTAATAAAAATTCAAAAGGAATTAAACATAAATCTTGGTGGGATTATGATTTTACAAAAACAGACGATTCTATGTCTTTTGAATTTGCTAAAAAAGAAACAAAGCATCTTTTTGAACAGGCAGTTCAGAGGCAAATGATTTCAGATGTTCCAGTAGGTAGTTACTTGTCGGGTGGTATGGATTCGGGTTCAATAACATCTATAGCTTCTAAACATGTTGATAGGCTTTCAACTTTTACTTGCGGTTTTGATATGAGTGAAGCTACAGGAAGAGAGGCAAATTTTGACGAGCGTAGAGATGCAGAATTAATGGCTAACCGTTTTAAAACAGAACATTTTGAACAGGTTATGAATGCAGGAGATATTAAATGGTCTTTACCTAAATTAGTTTATCATTTAGAAGATTTACGTGTAGGAATGTCTTACCCAAATTATTATATTTCGAGATTAGCTTCTAAGTTTGTTAAAGTATGTTTGCAAGGAACTGGGGGAGATGAATTATTTGGAGGATACCCGTGGCGTTACTACAAAGTATTTGATTCTTTAACACAAAAAGATTTTTTTGATCAGTATTACGATTTTTGGCAGCGATTGGTGCCCGATAATGAAAAGAAAGAATTATTTACTAAAATAGTTATTGATAAGGTTGACATAGATGAACCTCGAAAAATATTTGAGAGAGTATTTACTTTCAATAATAAATTAAAATATGATAAACCAGAAGAACATATTAATAATTCGCTTTATTTTGAAATCAAAACTTTTTTACCTGGTCTTTTTTTAGTAGGAGATAAGTTATCAATGGCTCATGGACTAGAAGAACGATTTCCTTTTATGGATAATGATTTAGTAGATTTTGCAATGAAAGTTCCCGTAAAGCATAAGTTAGGAAATCTTACAAAAGAAATTTCTAAAATTGATGAAAATGAAACATTTAAGAACAAAAAAAGTATGTCCTATCGTGAATTTGATGATGGAAAAAATGTTCTTAGAAAGGCAATGTCAGATTTCATTCCTGATGAAATTATAAATAGGAAGAAACAAGGCTTTTCAGCTCCTGATGAAAGTTGGTATAGAGGAGAAAATGCTAAATATGTAAAAGAGTTACTTTTAAGCGGTGATACGGTTTGTACAAAATATATACAAAAAAAATATATTTATAAAATAGTAAATGAACACATTGATGATAAAATTAATCATCGCTTATTAATATGGTCATTTATGAATTTTGAATGGTGGTGTAAAATTTTTTTAAATGATGAAAAAATTTGACGAATAATATTATTTTAGCAATCCGTTTAAAATTAATTTGATTTTTAGTATAGATATGAAAAAAAAATTTGGCTCAAAAATGATCGGGGTTTATGAAGATCAATTTAAGGAACACGGTTACAGTCCATCATCTTTGGGTTGTGCTAAAGGGAGACAAGATTTGAGATTTAAGGCTCTAACTAAAAATATTAAAAAAGGAAAATTACTCGACTTTGGTTGTGGATTTGGAGATTTAGCATTTTATTTAGATAAATTTAATGTTGAAGTTGAGTATCATGGCTGTGATGTCATGGAAAAATTCCTTGTTACAGCAAGGGAAAATAATCCAAAAAAGAACTTTTTTTTAATTAACATTGGAGAGTCTTTAACTGGAGATTATGATCATATTATTGCCTCAGGGGTCTTTAATTTCTTATACTCCAATGACAAAAAAGAACACAAATTGTTTGTCTATAAAACAATCGAAAACCTTTTTGAATGCTGTAATTCGAGCCTTTCCATTGATTTTCAGTCACCTTTCGTAGATTTTACCCTCCCAGATGCATACCATCAAGACATTAATGATTTAATAAATTTTATATCTAATAAATTAACTAGAAGATTTAAAATAGATCATTCCTATATGCCATATGAATTTTGCGTTAAAATTTTTAAACAACAAGAAATCCTAAGACCAGAAAATGTCTTCAAAACTTAGAGTTTTAATTGACTATGATGAAGGCGATCATTTTTTTAATGACTCTTCCAATGATTATCCTTTTACAAATAGGTCTAATTTAAAAGAACTTTGTAGTTTTTATAAGTTAGAGTTATTAAAAATTGAACTATTTTATAATGAAAAATTAGATTGGAACGGGGTTTTCTTTTATAAGAAGGTTGAAGGAAAAGTATATATTTTTAGTGGAGGAAGATTCGGTTTTAGTGGTTTTGTTCCTAAAAAGCATGAAAAGCCTGTATCAAGTTATTTAAATTTAATTGAAATAGAATTAAATAAAATAGAAATAGGTTCATGCTCATTATCACTCTCATTTATTTCAGATCATTCTAAAGAATCAAAAGAAATTTGGCAAACTTCTTCAGTTAGCTATTTGATTGCAAATACAAATGAATCTGTTGATGAAAATGGGCTTTGTTTTAGAAAAGCTAAAGTAAGATCAAATCTTTCTAGAAATCTCAAAAAATCTAAAGAAAAGGGATTCATTTGTAAAGAAGTTTTGGATTACGAATCTTTAAAATTATGGCATGAGAATTGTCATCAACCTAGAATTAAAGAATTGAATGGTAAAGAATGGGATATAGAACTACTCTCTAAATGTGTTGATAATGGCACTGCATCTCTTGTTTGTGTTTTTGATCAAGAAGAAAATATCTTGGGTGGGTGCTATATTTTAAAATCAAAATTAGTTCTTGAATTTTTCATGATGTCAACAAAAAGAGAAAACCAAATTCTTGGAGTTAATTCGGTTTTAATTGAGTTTCTGTATTTAATGGCTAAAAGAGAAAACATGAGTTTAATTAATTGGCAGGCTTCAAACCCACCCGAAGGACCTCTTGTGAGGTTTAAAAAGGAATGGAATGCTAAAGATTATAGTTTTAATATTTATAACAAGAATTTTAATAAATATTTAAATAAAAATTTTATAGAAACTCATTTTAAAGATTGTTATATATTCCCCTTCTCACAACTTAAAAATTGAAAAAAAATGAAAATTTGCTCTCGATGTATTTATGACGAAAAAGTTCCAGGAATAAATTTTAATGACGAAGGCGTTTGCAATTACTGTAAACAAATAGAAATAATTTCATCAACCTTTATGACAGGAACGGATGAAGGAGAAAAAAAATTTCTCGAAATAGTTGATGATATAAAGAAAAAAGGAAAAGGAAAAAAATATGATTTAATTGTTGGTGTCAGTGGTGGTACCGACTCTTCTTATTTATTACATTTAGCTAAAGAACTTGGTTTAAGACCTCTTGCTGTGCATTATGACAATACATGGAATACTTCCATTGCTACACAGAATATAAAGAAGATGGTAACTAAATTGGACATAGATTTAGAAACTTATGTCATAGATAATCAGGAGCAAGATAATATTGTGTTATCATTTTTTAAAGCAGGAATATGCGGATTAGATGCTGCAACAGATTTAGCTCTTGCTGAAGTAATGTATAGGTATGCTAATAAATATAAAATACATTATGTTTTTGAAGGCCATAGTTTTGCTGCTGAAGGAGTTTCTCCTATAAGTAATTCATACACTGATGGTAAGTTTATTGAATCTGTTGTAAAAAAACACTCTGAAAAAAAACTAAAAACCTACCCATTAATGACCTTTTTTCAATTTTTAAGGTGGACAGTATTTAATAGAATAAAAAAAATAAGACCTTTATGGTATTTAAAATATGATAAAGAATCTGCTCAGGAGATTTTAAAAGTAAAGTATGGATGGAGTTATTATGGAGGTCATCATCTTGAAAATAGACTTGCTGCATTTGATCATAGTTTTTTAATGCCAACTAAATTTAATGTAGATCAAAGGAACAATTCTTTGTCTGCAATGGTTAGAAGTGGAAAATTATCACAATCTAAAGCCTTAGAAGAATATTCTAAGCCACCTATATTAGAAGAGGGTTTAATAGATTATACAAAGAAAAGATTAAAACTTTCTGATGATGAGTTTAATTCTATAATGAAAGGCCCAATAAGGCATTGGAGTGACTACAAAACTTATAAAAAAAGATTTGAAATGTTTAGACCACTTTTTTTAATTCTTGCCAAGGCAAATTTAGTTCCAACTAGTTTTTATTTAAAATATTGTTTTCCAATTAAAAAAAATATATGATAACTATAGTAGATTATGGAATGGGAAATGTAGGTTCCATAAAAAATATGCTAAAATATATTGGGAAAGAATCAACTATTACAAGCGATCCTGATAAAATAT
>MDTG01375382.1_pt1 | contig 30230 bp, 28 predicted proteins | sample 811421 | NCBI WGS metagenome assembly MDTG01 (sample SAMN05326645, study PRJNA326480) | marine metagenome | isolation source: seawater | place: Pacific Ocean: South East | collected 2011 | reverse complement strand
ATTCCGGCCTCAGCCTCCAGTATAATATGCTCAATGCCCAGGTGGTGGAATTGGTAGACACAAGGGATTTAAAATCCCTCGAAGGCAACTTCGTGCCGGTTCAAGTCCGGCTCTGGGCACCACATTGGAGAAATGTCATTGATTGATTTTAGTGGTATTGAAAAATCTGATCCTTATAGTCTTTTCCAAAGTTTCTTTGAAAAAGCTTTGCTTTTTGGCCAAAAAAACCCTGATGCAATTTGTATTAGTACCTATGATGAAAAAACCAAGGAAATAAGTTCAAGATATGTAAATCTAAAATACATAAAAAAAAATAGGTGGTATTTTTTTTCTAACTACACATCAGACAAAGCAAAAGATATTATGAGAAATAATCAGGTATCACTAGTGCTTTTCTGGCCAGAAATATTTACACAAGTTAGGCTAAAAGCAAAAATTTTTAAAGCGTCTGAAGCTGAATCCGACAAACATTTCCAAAGTCGATCTATGGAGAAAAATGCTCTTGCGATCTCGTCTAACCAATCCAATAGAATTGAAGCATTTGATATTGTCAAGAAGAATTTTGAACACACAAAAAATATTATTCAAAAGAAGGAACATTATGATAGGCCAAAATACTGGGGAGGGTATTATTTTATTCCGTATTATTTTGAATTTTGGGAGGGCCACCAAAATCGGATAAACAAAAGAACAGTTTTTAGAAATATAGAAGATTCATGGGAAAAGTATTTTCTTGAACCGTAAGAAAATTTTAAGCTTAATAAGCTCAGAAATAATTAACTGTAACCTTAATTCGAGTGGTTGTTTAGTATTAGAAAACTTATACTGTAAAAAAACAGTGGAATTACTTTAATAATATGAAGGTAGGAATAATTGGATATGGTTTTGTTGGAAAGGCACTTGCTTCCGGTTTAAAACCTGAAGTGAAATTATTAAAAGTTGATCCAATTTTAAAAACCACAATAAAGGACTTGGTAAGCTTTAATCCAGATATATCTTTTATTTGTGTTCCAACACCAATGAATGATGATGGATCACAAGATATAAAAATTCTCGAAAATGTAATTAATGAATTAGTATCATACAACCTTAGTTCAAAAATAGTCTTAAAAAGCACAGTATTGCCAAACCACATAGCAAAACTAGAGAAATCCATACCTGATCTAGTTTTAAATCCTGAATTTCTTAGAGAAAGGAGTGCAAATGAAGATTTCATAAATTCAAAGCTTATTCTTTTAGGTGGCTGCAAAAAAACTACCAAGGTAATTTCTAATTTTTATAGAAATTATACAAATTGTAAAACAACTAGTTTTCATTTTACTGATCTTATAACAGCCTCCTTAGTAAAGTATTCGATAAATACTTTTTTATCTTTAAAAGTGGTTTTCTTTAATGAGTTATTTGAGATATTTTCACATTCGGATTCGTCAACTCAATGGGATGATTTCATAGAAATACTTTCTACAGACCCAAGAATTGGTAAATCTCACATGAAAGTCCCTGGACTAGACGGCAAATTTGGTTTCGGAGGCGCGTGTTTTCCAAAGGATTCTAATGCACTCATAAAATACTCTGAAGATATTGGTAAGCCACTTGAGCTTTTGAAAAAGGCGGTCGAAATTAATAATATAATTAGAGGGAAATATAAAACTCTAGAGCCAAGAGAAATTGATCAGAATGTGAACTTTAATGATTGATTAATATTGAGAAAATAATTTAATGAAAATAGAGTAGAATTATTACAATGAGCCAACAAAATAGTCCTTATATCGAAGATCAAATAGATCTTAAAGATTTATACCTTAAATTCTGGAAACAGAAGAAACTCATATTTTTAATAACATCATTATTTGCAGTATTATCTGTTATCTATTCACTATCGCTTAACAACATATATAGCTCCTCAGCTCTATTAGTACCCTCTTCAAAAGATGATTCTCTTGCATCTATGGCAAGCTTGCGCTCTTCTTTTTCAAGCTTTTCAGGAATTAGTTTAATTGATAGCCCAGCTACTGATGCTGATGAAGCAGTTGAAAGAATAAAATCATTACAGTTCTTTTCAGATCATTTTTTACCTGAAATAAGCCTTGAAAACCTTATGGCTGTTGATTCTTGGAATTATAAGACTAATAAGATAGCCTACAAAAAATCAGTCTTTGATGAAAAAAATAATAAATGGATCAGGAAAGCTAAGTATCCAAGGCAGGTAATACCATCTGATCAAGAAGCTTTTGAGAAGTTTAAAGATGTTGTAACAATAGTTGTTGATAAAAAAAGTTCTTATGTATCAATTTCTATTGAGCATCAATCACCTTTTGTTGCAAAGAACTGGCTAGATATTATTATCTTAAAAATTAATGAGAGCATGCGACTTGAAGAGATGGAACTTTCAAAAGCTTATATTAATTTCTTAAATGAATCACAAAAATCAACAAACATTCAGTCATTAAAAGAGGTATCTTCTGAATTGCTTGAAAGTCAGATGCAAAATCTCATGTTGGCTTCTTCAAATAAGGATTATATTTTTAAGATTATTGATTCACCTGTGGTGTCTGAAAGAAAATCAAGACCTAACCGAGCCTTGATATGTATTCTTGGAACCATATTTGGAGGAATTTTGTCTTTAATTGTTGCATATATTAAGAGCTACAGAGAAGAATCTTAAAATTAATTTTCAAAATATTTTTGATAAAGAAGTTGGCACTCTAAAATGAAGAAACATAAAAATAATAAAGTATTAGTAGTTTTTGGAACAAGACCTGAAGCCATTAAAATGGCCCCTTTGGTAAGAGCGCTTAAGAATAAAAAAACTGGCTTCAAAACTAAAGTGGCCGTCACAGCACAACATCGCGAAATGCTAGACCAAGTCCTGGAACTTTTTTCAATTAAGCCTGATTATGACTTGAACATAATGAAACCTAATCAGACACTTAACGATATTACAAGTGAAGTGATTAAAGGAATGAAACCAATTTTAAGTTCATTTAAACCAGATATTGTTTTTGTTCATGGTGATACTACAACTACTCTTGCTGCATCTCTTGCTGCGTATTATGAAAAAATCAAAATTGCTCATGTAGAAGCTGGATTAAGAACCGGTGATATATATTCTCCCTGGCCAGAGGAGGCCAATAGAAAACTTACTGCTGGTTTAGCGAACTATCATTTTGCTCCAACTCAATTGTCTAAGAAAAATCTTGTTAAAGAGGGAATACAAAAAAAAAGGATTAAGGTGACCGGCAATACTGTTATCGATGCTCTTATTTGGGTTCAAAAGGAGCTTTTAGAAAAAAAACAGATTTCTAATAAATTAATGTCTCATTTCCCCTTTCTAGATGTTAATAAAAAATTAATTTTAGTGACTGGTCATCGTCGAGAAAGTTTTGGTAAAGGTTTTGAGAATATATGCAAAGCTATTCTTGAAATAGCATCTAGATTTGAAAATATACAAATCGTTTACCCAGTGCATCTTAATCCAAATGTTCAAAAACCTGTTAATAAATATTTGAGTAATTCTAGAAATATATTTTTAATTGACCCTCAAGATTATTTACCTTTTTGTTATTTAATGAATAACGCACATATCATCATCACTGATTCTGGTGGAATACAAGAGGAAGCTCCATCTCTAGGAAAGCCAGTTTTAGTAATGCGTGAAAATACTGAAAGACCAGAGGCACTAGCAGCAGGGACTGTAAGATTGGTTGGTACCAGCGTTGATAAAATAATAAAAGAAGTAAAAAAATTGCTAACTAATAATACCGCCTATAAAAAAATGAGCTTAGCAAAGAATCCATATGGAGATGGCTTAGCATGTAAACGAATATTAGATTTCTTAAAAAAAGAGGGATTCAATGTTTAATAGAAATATATCTGTAATTGGTTTAGGTTATATAGGCCTTCCTACGGCTGCAATAATTGCTTCAAAAGGAATTAATGTTATCGGAGTAGATATTAACAAAGATGTCGTTGATACTATTAATACTGGAAAGATACATATAGTAGAACCAGATTTAGAAAACATAGTTTTTGAAGCCGTTAAAAATGGTTTTTTGAAAGCAGTTTTTCAACCAGAGCCAGCAGATATATATATAATCGCTGTCCCAACTCCATTTTTGGCTCCTGATGAGGAAAATAAGATTCCTAAACCCGACCTATCATTTATAAAGGAAGCTTCTAAATTAATTTCAAAAGTTTTAAAAAAAGGCGATTTAGTAATTCTGGAATCAACATCCCCGGTGGGGACAACAGAAAGATTATCATCTTGGCTCTCAGAAGAAACAAATGATTTAAGCTTTCCCCATACTCATGGTGAAGATTCAGATATTAGAATTGCATATTGTCCTGAAAGAGTTTTACCAGGACAGGTTATTAAAGAACTAGTTACAAATGATAGGATCATTGGCGGCATAACAAAAAAATGTTCCAAATCAGCAATTGAGTTGTATAAAACTTTCCTTAAAGGAAAGTGTGTATCTACCAGTTCAAGAACTGCAGAGATGGCTAAGCTAACAGAAAATGCATCACGCGATGTAAGTATTGCATTTGCTAATGAGCTTTCAATAATTTGTGAAAATCTAAATGTTGATGTTAGAGAGTTAATCGATCTTGCTAATCGCCACCCTAGAGTAAATATTTTACAACCAGGATGTGGGGTTGGAGGTCATTGTATTCCAGTTGATCCTTGGTTTATTGCTTCTCAAAATCCTCATCAAGCAAACTTAATAAAATGTGCAAGAGAAATTAATGACTCAAAACCCGATTGGATTGTAGAAAAAGTAAAAGTCGAAATATCGAAATTTCTCTCTGAAAACAAAGAAACAACTAAAAATAATTTTAAAATTGCCTGTTATGGCTTAGCTTTCAAACCAAATATTGATGATTTAAGAGAGAGTCCAGCTTTAAAAATAGCAAAAAAACTGGGCATTATTTTTAATGGCCAAGTAATTGCTGTAGAGCCGAATATTTCAACTTATAACGCAAATGAGTTTGAACTAGTTTCTCTTCAAAAAGCAATTGATTCTGCTGATATACACGTGTTTCTTGTAGGACATACTGAGTTTAAAGATATTCAAGTAGATAAAAAAAATGCTTTAGACTTCTGCGGGCTACTTAATTGAAAAATACTGAATATAGCCTTAAAAAAATCTCAAAAAATATTTTCGGTCAAATTTCTATTCTGAAAAATATTTTTTTTGCTGCTATGGGGAATTCCTTAGGAGCTTTAATCGGTATATTATTACTTCCATTAATAACAAGATTATATTCTCCAAGTGTAATAGGTGACTTAGGAGTTTTTGTATCTGCTCTGACAATTGCTGCACCAATATCAACTTTTATGTATCAGTTAGCAATACCTATGGCAAAAAGTAATCAGGAAGCAGAAAAAATATCCTTTTTAGCCCTATCTATTTCAATATTCGTATCTCTTTCTATTGCACTGATCATATGCATATGGGCTTTATTTGTTGGCTTTTTGAATTTTGATGAGATAGAAATTTATATTTATATTTTCCCCATCGCTGTTTTCCTTACGGGAATGCATTCTGTCTTGATGCATTGGGTAATAAGAATGGCTAAGTTCTATGAGAATGCAAAGGTGAGCATATTCCAAGCAGCTTTTGTGAACCTCAATAAAATAGTTATGGGATATTTTTACCCATACTCTACAGGCTTGATCTTAGTGCATACATTTGGGATATTTAGTCTTTGTACGCACTTATATTTAATAATAAAAGACTCTAATATCAAAGTACGATTTTCAGAATATTTCAGTAAGTCAATATTAAATAAAGCCAGGGAATATAAGCAGATTGCAATCTATCGATGTCCCCAAGAAGTTCTTTTTAATTTTTCTCAAGCTATACCTATAATTTTATTAAGTTTTTTATTTGGTGCAGGTTTTGCTGGGCAGTTTTTAATTGCAAGAAATATCCTTTTACTCCCATCTACATTGATAGGAAGAGCTTTTGGAGATGTTTTGTTTGAGAAAATGAGCAAAAGCATTAATTCAAAAGTTAGCATTTATGAATTGGTAATTAGGCCAACACTAACACTATCAATTATTGGATTGATACCCCTATTAATAATTTTAATCTTTGGAGAAGCATTGTTTCCTTTTGTCTTCGGTGAGCAGTGGTCGAGAGCAGGAGAGTATTCTATTTTTATTGCAATATTTGCTTACTTCAACTTAATGAACAAACCTTCAGTATCAGCAATAAATGTTCTAGGACTTCAGAAATGGCTATTAAAATGGGAAATAGCAAATACTTTATTTAAAATTATTGCCCTAATTTTTGCATACTATCTTTTTGAAAACGATATATCTTTAGTAATCTCTATTATGATAGCTGGTTCAATAAGCTATTCATATCTAATTTTCAGAGTAATTATCTTTTCAAAGAGATATAATCCAACTAGTAGTCCTCTTGGAGGAAATTAGTGATTAAAAATAATTTAGTTATTTTAATCACCACTTAATTTTTTAAATTAAAAAGGACATGATTAAAAAGATATTAGTTTCAATTCTACCACCAGTAATAATTTATTTACTAAAGCCATTTAAAAAAATATTTGATTCAAAAAATAGTCTATTTGACGGTGATGATAAATTATTTAAGCAGATACTTTTAAATACAAAAATATATGGTGAATACGGATGTGGAAAATCAACTATTTGGGTTGCTAACAATTCGGAATGTCAGATACTGGGTGTAGATTCAAGTGAAAAATGGATTGATTTTGTCCAGTCAAATATGCCACGAAAAAATCCTAGACATGTTTTAAAATACGTTGATTTAGGGCCTATATTAGATTGGGGATTTCCTTCAAGCTACCGAAAAAGAGAGAACTTTAGAGATTATACAGATAGTATTTGGCTGCATGAATTAAAGCCAGATACCGTCTTAATTGACGGTCGTTTTAGAGTATGTTGTTTTTTAACATCTCTAATTAAAGGCAATCCAGGAACTAAAGTAATATTTGATGATTACACCATGCGTGAGATTTATCATATTGTCGAGATCTTTGTGAAACCAAAGGATTTATGCGGTCGTCAGGCCCTATTCATAATTCCAGATTTTGATCATGAGACGAAATCATCGATTGAGGACTTAATTGAAAAATTTAGGTATGTTCTTGATTAATCTTATTTAATTTTTTCAAGGTTATGTTACTAGTATGAAAAATATTTTAATTTTTACAAGAGATATGATGCCATATGTTTCATCTCCTGGAGCTGCTGTAAGAGTTCTATACATGACAAAATTTCTCAAAAAAAAAGGTTTTAATGTTAATTTAGTTGCTGCAAAGGGTAATCCAATATCTTATTTCGGACTAAAAGAAGAAGTTGATTTTATAAAACCTATTTATATTGATGACTTTATTCAGAGATGGCAATCAAGGAATTCTCAAAAAGATCTAACCTCAATCCGAAAAAAAAAATTATTTGATATTAAGCAAAAAATAAAGCTTTTTCTAAAAAAAATCGTTTTATTTTTTTCTGTTCCAGATATAGGAATTTTTTCAGTTCCAAAATTTACAATTAAATTATATTTCCTCATAAATAGGATGAAGATAGACACCTTAATAATATCTTCACCGCCTCACTCCAATCAAATAGTCACATTAATTTTAAAAATCATCTTTAAAAATAAGATTTTTATAATTGTTGATTATAGGGATGGATGGAATACATTTAAGATATTCCAAGAATCTGGTTTGATAAAAAAAATATTATCCCAAGGACTAGAAAAAAGATTATTAAAGCTTGTAGATTTTTTTGTTTACCAATCTCCGAAAGTTCAATCAGATATTATTAGTTTGTATAAATTCGATCAAGAAACATTTTGCAATAAATCACAGCTTGTTCGAAATGGTTATACTAAAGTACCGCCATGCAAAAAGGCTTTAATCAATCTCAAAGAGGATTCATGTGGAGTAGACGAATTTTTGCTAGGTTATTTTGGCGGATTAGACTTTTCAAGTGAAAATTATAGGAACCCAATAAAGATTTTTAATGAATTAGAAGAGCTTAATTTAAAAATAAATATTGCAATATTTGGTACAGTCTGGAAAAAGGATCATTGTCCATCATTTAAGAACATTAATATAAAATTTTATGGAGCAACAACACTTAGCGAAGCAAAAAAATATATGCACGATTGCGATGGCTTGCTATGTTTTCATGCAGATAATTCTGGTTCTGAGGTTATACCAGGAAAATTTTATGAATATATTGATAGCTTGAGACCAATAATTTCTTTTGGCCCCCGCGATATGGAATGTGGGAATATAATCTCAAAATATGAATTTGGCATACACATACCGTTTAATGAAATATCTAGTTTTAGAAGCGTAATAAGTAGTTTCTTTTTAAAAAAAGATTTTAATAATTTTATTGAGAGATTAAATTTTCATAGAAGCAAATTTAGTAGACAAAATCAATATTCAAGACTACTTAAAAGATTAGAAGAGCTTTAAGATAAATGTTATTTATTTTTTTATGAATACAGTCGCTATAAGAACCAATCCTATTGCAGTCCTTTTTATATCTATTCTCATATCTTTAATCTTTGGTGTGCTTAGGTATCACAATGGATTTGAGTGGATTATCAATGTTAGCTTAATTTTCTCATTTTTCTCATTTTTGTATTTTTTACAATACTTTTTAAGAAATGGATTAAGAATATCTTACATAGAGCTTTATTTTTATTTAACTATTTTAGTCATTTTACCTTTATCAGCAATTATGGCCTCCATAAATTATGATCAGCCACTTTTTTTAGGTTTTGCTACTCAAAGAGATCTGTTATTTGTATTTATGTCCAGCTTACTCTTAATCTTGCTTAAACAAAGATTGATTAGCTTAGAGGATATAAAGAGAGCGTTTATAATAGTCTCTTGGTTGAATCTGATTTTTTGCTTAATTGCAATGAATTTTATTGATTTAAATAATGCTACTAGCGGATCAACCTGGGTTCTCTACAAAGGAGATGGCCTTAATCGCTATAATTTGCCTAATCAATTTATTCTATTTGGATTCATCTATTACATTGTTGAATTTTTAAGAAAAAAATCTTTTACTCATCTTCTTTTTAGCTTTGCTTTTTTTACATATTTATTTTCAGGAAATATATCTAGAATTACTGTTCTTTCTTTACTAATAACCTTTTTCATATTCAGCTTTAACTCAAACACTAATTTAATTTTACGGAAGAAGATTTTTGAGACTGTAGCAATATTTAGTCTTTTAGGCTTATTATTTATACTTATAAACTTAGAAATCTTTGCCTCATTTGCAATGAGTTTTATTGAGGCTGGACTAGTTATTTTTGGTTTAAGTGATTTAATTGTTGATTTATCAGCTCTATCAAGGATTGATCAATTTGAAAATATCGCCTCTTCTTTTTTTAATAATATAATCCTAGGAAATGGATCAGTTAGCCAACAGTTTGATGGCGGCCTACAAACAATCTTTGGTTATTTTTATCCGTCAGATCTTGGAATAATAGGAATAATCTGGGAGCATGGTTTAATTATCTTTTTTTTGTTATCTTTTCAATATTTTATTGCATACAAGCAATTTCAAAAATTTAAGATTATTCTCAAATCACCAGATAATGACTCAGGTTTTATTATTACAATAGGCTCAATATTAATTATTTATTTAATTTCTAACTTAACAATAGGATCCACAGCTTTTCTCTTGGATCGCATGACATTACTATTTTTTATTCTGCATTTTGCCTTGATTAAGAAAGGAGGATATTCTTACTTTCATAAAGTAAAACAGTAACAGAATATCTATGAAAAAAACTGTAGCTATAGTTTTGAATTGGAATAATGCAGAAGATACTATCCTGTGCCTCTCCTCATTATTAAATCTAAAAAAGAATGGAAAACAGATTGAAATTGTTATAGTTGACAATTGCTCTGATGATGATTCTCGTGATCAAATTATTAAAAATATTCTTTCTTTAAATTATGTTTCTGGAGAATCCAAAGTAAATAAAAACCAAATCGATAATATTGAAGAGCTTTTATTTTTCTCAACAGATATTCAAGACCTACCGAATATTTATTTTGCTAAATCAATCTCAAATCTTGGATATTCTGGAGGAAATAACAATGGAATCAGATTAGGTCAAATACTAGAAGCTGATTATTTTTGGATTCTCAACAATGATGTAGTTGTTGATAAAGAAGCCTTTTTATTTCTAGCACAAAGGATGGAGATAGATAGGAAAATAGGGATCTGTGGAGCGCATATCATGATGTTTAACGAAAAAGAAATTACCCAATGTTTGGGAGGTTCTTATTTTACCAGCTTCAGCGGAAAAGGTTTTCCTATACTAGAAGATCACTTTGATAAAACTCCAACAAACAGAATGGTTGAGTCAAAAATATCATATATCTCTGGGGCTAGCATGTTCATAAGAAAGGACTTTATTTCAAGAGTTGGGCTTCTGGATGAGCGATTCTTTTTATTTTGCGAAGAGATAGATTGGGCAATTCGATCAAATGAGATTTTTAATCTAGGCGTCGAGTTGAAATCAATTATTTATCATAAAGAGGGCGCAACAATTGGAACCGGAAGCGCAAGTAACAGTAAAGGAGGATCAAAAAAAAGTGAATTTTATCTTGCAAGAAGTAAACTTATTCTTACTTGGAAGCATAGGAAACATTTTTTCATTTCAGTATTTATTTTTCAGATAATAAGAGCTTTAAGGCTTGGTTTTTTAGGGAGATATGATTTGTGCATTTCAATTTTAAAAGCCTGTTCTCCATTTCATGGGAAATTTTATGAATAAATCAGTTGTAATTATTGAACCGATTGGTGGATCAGGGGGAATGAATTTTCAAAATCATAAATTATGTCAATCAATTGGCAAAAGAGGGTGGAGTGTCTCTCTATATTCCTCTAAAACCTATATGCACAGAAATGAAAATTATGAAGCAAAAGATTTCTTCAATAATGTCTTTGGATCAGCTCCAGCTTTATTAAGAGGTATCAAATATACTTATGCTGTTCTTCTCTCATCATTCCTTATTTTTTTTAAAAAAATACCAATAGTCCATCTTCATTTATTCAGGGTTGGATTAAAGGAGGTGATTTTAGTTTTGATAATGAATATCATGAAGAAAAATTTAGTTTTGACTGCCCATGATGTTGGTTCTTTCAGGAGAAATGACGATATTAAACATGGTCTAAACTTTGTTTACTCTTCTGCTACAAAAATAATTTGCCATAGTGAACAGGCTCGTAAAGCTTTAATAGATTTGATGCCAGAACTTCAAAATAAAATAGTTATGATCCCCTTGGGTAACTTTATAAATTCTCTTCCTCAAAATGAAGAGAATAGTCTTTGCAAATTAGAAAAAAAAGAAACAAAAAGATTTAAGATTCTATTCTTTGGTAAAATCAAGCGCATAAAAAGGCTTGATCTGATGATTAGAGCTTTATCAGAGATAAAGAAAAGGAATCGCATTGAAGTAGAGGTTATCATTGCAGGCAAAGCTTATGATATTAGTGAAGATGAGATTATCAAAAGCATAGAGGATTTAAACTTAGAAGAAAATATTACATTCATAAATAAACATATTCATGATTCCGAGATTAACTCACTTTTTAATTGGGCAGATGTCAGTATATTGCCATATGATACGATCTTTCAAAGTGGCGTATTACTTTTGTGCATGAGTTATAAACTACCTACTATTGTTTCTGACATTAGTGGGATGAAAGAAATTGTTAAGGAAGATTTTAATGGAGTAATATTTAAAAAAGGCAGTGTTATCGACCTCTGTAAAAAAATTGAGGGCCTTGCAATGAATCCAAAAAAGCTCAACGAAATTGCTGCAAATTCATATAAATATGTTGAAGCAAAGCATTCATGGGATCTTTGTGGCAAGCTAACGTCTGAAATGTATAACAATATCTTAAATAATGACTGAAAGAAATAGAGAAATTCATATTATTGGCATAGTTGGATTACCTGCCAAATATGGAGGTTTTGAAACATTGGTTGATCAGTTACTTGAATCAGAAGAACTCAAAACTAGAAAGATAACTGTATATTGTGATAAATCATTTTCTCAAAATGAATCTAATACCTATAAAAAAGCTATATTAAAAGTTTTACCTTGGAAGGCAAATGGTTGGCAGTCTATTGTATTTGATGCACTGGGTATATACAGAGCAAGCAAAAAAAATGCATGCATACTAATTTTAGGTACTTCTTCGACTTTTCTCTTACCTTATTTTAGATTAGTTTTTCCTAAATCTAGATATGTTGTCAATATGGCAGGATTAGAATGGTCTAGGTCTAAGTGGGGTTTTCTGGCTAGATTGATCTTGAGATTTAATGAATTTTGTGCAGCAAAGTATTCACATGCCCTAATTGCCGATAATAAGGGCTTGGTTGAATATGTTAAAAATAAATATAATGTAAATGCTCAACTTATTGCTTATGGTGGTGATCAGCACCAGAACACTAAACTTGATAATTCAATATTGGAAAAACATAAACTACCTGAAAAATTTGATTTTGGTATGGCAAGAGCTCAAAGTGATAATAATCTTGAAATCATACTGGAAACATATGCATCAACTGACATTAACCTTGTGTTTGTTTCAAATTGGCAATCTTCGGAATTTGGAAAGAAGCTTTATAACAAATTCTGTAATAACGATAACTTATTTTTGTTAGATCCAATCTATGATTCTGGGATGATTCTAAGCTTGCATTCCAAAACAAGGTTATATGTTCATGGCCATTGCTCTGGTGGAACTAATCCAGTCCTTGTTGAGGCAATGTGGTCCGGGCTTCCAACGGCAGCCTTCGATGTAGTTTTTAATCAGGAAACAACTCTGGGCCAAAGTTTCTATTTTAAAAATACTAACCAGCTGCTAGAGATAATTACCAATACACCAAAAAATACACTTGAGGAAACTGGAAAAAGACTTTTAGAGATAGCTAAAAGAGAGTATTCATGGAGTAAAATTAGATCTGATTACGAAAGATTAATACTCTTCTATTAAAAAATTAAACTCAGTTTTGATTCCTTAAAAATTATTTTTTGGAAGAAATTTATGTTTAAAAAAAGCCAATATTATTTAAAATTGGTTCATTGTTGATATGATTAAAAAAATTGAGGTAATAAAAATTGAACTTAAGTTGTAAGATTTGTAAAAGAGAATCTTCTCATTCTTCTTTAAATCCAAAACTGATCTTCTGTAAAAAATGTGATATTCACTCAACCGTCCTTCCAGAAATTGATGATGCTTACGAGACAGGGAATTATGCATCATACAAAACCTCTTTTTTTGAAAAACTTATCATTAGGATTAATGATTCATATGCAAGGATAAGTATGATTGGCAAATTTAACGGAACTTGGTTAGATTTTGGCTGTGGAAAAGGCCATTTTTTAGCGTCTTTACCAAAAAATTTAATTAAGTACGGATGGGAAACTAATAAAGAAAGAGCAGAATTTTCTCGTGAAAGAAATTCAAACACAATCATTATTGAAAACTTTTTTGGAGAGGCAACTAGTATTGACAATAAAAAATTCGATATGATTTCATTATTTCATGTGCTTGAACATCTTGAAGATCCAATAATTGTAATAAATCTTTTTAAAAAACACTTGGCGCCAAAAGGAATGGCAATAGTTGAGGTACCTAATTATAAAAGTTTGCAGGCTAGATTTGCAAAAGAAAATTGGTTACATCTTGATATACCAAATCACAGAACTCATTGGTCAAAAGAATCATTAATTGCTTTTTTTAAGGATCATGATTTTAGAGTTGTTAAGATCTCACAAGTAAGTTTTACTGAGGGTATTTTTGGAATGGCAGACTCAATTTTCTTTTCAAAATCAGACAATAGAATTTATTCCAGATTAAAAGGAAATTTTTTTAAGAAAATACTTATCTTACCAATCATTCTCTTTTCATTAATTTTGGAGTTATTGGCATGCTTAATTGGAAGTGGAGGAGTGAATCGAGTCTTGATTACTAGAGATATATCAATGAGAGAATTAAATAATGTTTAATTTTATGGAAGAGCTTAATAAATTTTTTAATAATTTTTTATTCGGGAAGTTAAATTGAAAAAATTTTTGGTCATAGGTGCCGGTAGAATAGCCCTTACACATATTCCCCATTTAATTATTAATCCTAATATAGAGCTTGTTGGGATTGTTGAAAAGAACTTTTTGATAAGGTTTATTATCAAAAGACTAACAAATATTCCAACATATAGATCAGTAGGTAAGTTATCAGATAGCAGCTATGAGGGTGTCTTCATTTTAACTCCTCCTAAATCGCATTTTTCACTCGCAAATTATTTTATAAACAAAAGAAAACATGTTTTTGTTGAAAAACCTCTTACACTTGATCCTAAGCAAAGCATGGATTTAGTCAAAAATGCAAAAAAAAATAATATTCATTTATCAGTTGGGTATGTATATCGATATCATCCAATTTTTTTACATCTTAAAGAAACTCTAAAAGGAGAATCCTTTAAAAAAATTAAGTCTGTTGAAATAAGCATGATTGGGAATGTTGTTTCATCAGAAACTCCCAAGACTTGGAGAAATATTGGTGTAGGTTCAGGATGTATTTATGATTATGGCTGCCATGTAATAGATTTAAGTTTTTTTCTTTTTGGAAAACCAAATAGGGTTGAGAACATAGAAAAAAATGAGCTCTTCCAACCAGGCGTTGTCGATAAGTTTAGTGCAAAATTAAAATATGAAGGAAATTTTGATGTAAATATCTTTTGTAATTGGTCAGATTCCTCTGCAAGAAAAGCAGGAATTTCAATTGAGATCCACTCCGATCGAAATTCTATTTGGACAGATGGACAGATTTTTAAGATCAATGAAGTCGATGTTCTCACTATAAAGGACTTAAATACAGATGTTTCATATTATTTGCGCGGTGAAGAATTCCAAAATCAATTAGATAAATTTATTTCCAACATTAAAGAACGTAAAGACAATAATTTCGGTGCAGATGATGCAGCTTATTGCGATGAAATAATTGAACAATTAAATAGAGTTTAACCATGAAAATATACTTTGGAGATAATCAATTCTTAGGTGTTAATCACTCTGATGGAAAAGGGCTTACATATAAGCAGAAATATAAAAATCCTGAAGATATTGCTTCCACACTCAGAGATTCTTGGGATGTGGGCATAAAGGATTTTTGCTTTACTGTTGACCAAAAAACAATTGATGCTATTAACTTGATAATAGTTGATTGTCCTTTCAATCTTCATCCCGCTTTACCTTATGCTCATAGAGTAAATGAATTGATTTCTCAAAAAGGATTAGCCGGAGCCTTGTATGCTAAATCAAGAAAAGCAGGATTTTCCAATCTTTGCATTGCTTCAATTAAAAGCTTGTTTGGTAATTATGATCATGCTTTTAAACTATTAATCGAATCAGAAATTGAAGGCCTCCCTCTAGAAAATATAAAATCAATTGGACTTTTGAATATAGCAAGCGACTTCCTTTTAGGTCTCAAAAGGGATGACTTATTAAAATCTTTTTATAGGGCGGTTTTAAATGGACTCAATAAAAAACCTTTATTTTATACTATGAATTTTCCTCTTATGGCTGAATATTTATGGGGCACTGAATATAATGATTGCGCAATTGTATTCAACTATAATGAAAAAGGATTTAGAACAAACCCAAGCAAAAATGACGTAAAAAATTGCATAAGAAATTACAAACATAATGAGTCAATCGCTATGTCAATTTTTAGTGGCGGAAGCGCTGAAAGTATTAAAGAACTTCTGCTTGAAGTGCCTGAATTATCTGGAATTTTGTTTGGCACCTCAAAAAAAACGAACATGATTAAGAATCTTCAACTATTTAGTGAATCAGAATGAGAATTTTAGTAACTGGTGGGGCAGGATTTATTGGAAGTGCGCTCATAAGGCATATTATTAACAATACAGAATACGAGGTTATGAATATTGATAAGTTAACATATGCAGGCAATCTTCAGTCTCTTCAAAGTATATCTAATTCATCAAGGTATATTCATCGGAAGATTGATATCTGTGATAAAAAATTAATTGAAAAAGCTTTCAATGATTTTGATCCTACATTTGTTATGCATCTGGCTGCAGAGTCTCATGTTGATAGATCAATTGATGAACCAGATGCATTCATTCGCACCAATGTGCTAGGAACTTTTAACTTATTAGAGGCTTCAAGAAGATTATTAAAATCTAAAAAAGGAGATAATATTCAAAACTTTCGTTTTCACCATATTTCCACAGATGAAGTTTTTGGTGATCTTAAAGATACCTCGGACTTCTTCAATGAGAGGACTCCTTATGATCCTTCATCCCCTTACTCAGCTAGCAAAGCATCCTCGGATCATCTAGTTAGAGCATGGGGAAGAACTTACAAGTTACCTTTTATAGTTACAAATTGTTCTAATAATTATGGGCCTTTTCATTTCCCAGAAAAACTCATTCCACATACTATTCTAAATGCTATTAATGGGAAGCCTTTACCAATATATGGAAGCGGTCTCCAAGTTAGAGATTGGCTTTACGTGGAGGATCACGCGAAAGCTTTATTAAAAGTGATCTCTGAGGGAGAAATTGGCGAAACTTATAATATTGGTGGTCATAATGAAAAAACAAACCTTGAGGTTGTAGAAAATATTTGTGAAATTTTAGAAGAACTTGCTCCAAAAAAACCAAAAAATGTTCAAAACTATAGAGACTTGATTAAATTTGTAGAGGACAGACCCGGACATGATGTTCGTTATGCAATTGATGCCAGTAAAATTGAGCATCAGCTAGGATGGAAACCTGAAGAAAGCTTTGAGTCTGGAATAAGGAAAACAGTACAATGGTTTCTTGATAATAATATTTGGTGGGAAAATATTTTATCAGGAGATTATCAATTAGAGAGATTAGGTAAATAACATGAAACATAATTATAAAGGTATTGTTTTAGCTGGTGGTTCTGGTTCAAGACTCCACCCCATAACAAAAGGAGTTTCAAAACAATTGCTTCCTGTATATGACAAACCAATGATTTATTATCCAATCTCTGTTTTGATGTTAGCTGGAATTAAAGATATTTTGGTAATATCGACTCCAAATGACACCCCAAACTATAAAAATCTTCTAGGCGATGGAAGTAATTTTGGGATTTCAATTAAATATGAAATTCAACCAAAACCAGAAGGCCTTGCTCAAGCATTTTTAATTGGAGCTAATTTTGTTGGAGATAGCAATGTTGCGTTAGTTCTTGGAGATAACATATTTTACGGACAACATTTTTCAAAAAACCTTTTATCAGCTACTAATAAAGATTCAGGTGCAACAATTTTTGGTTATCATGTAAAAGACCCAGAGAGATTTGGTGTGGTAGAGTTTGGCAAAGATAGAAAAGTTTTGTCAATCGAAGAAAAACCAAAATCACCAAAATCTAATTATGCAGTGACAGGACTCTATTTTTATGACAATACAGTTTTGGAAGTAGCAAAAAATATCAAGCCTTCTTCAAGAGGTGAGCTCGAAATTACTGATATAAACAAATTTTATCAAGAAAGAGATAAACTTCGAGTTGAGATACTTGGGAGAGGTTTTGCGTGGTTAGACACTGGTACTCATGACTCTCTGATGGATGCAGGCCAATTTGTTCAGACAATTGAAAATAGGCAAGGTTTGAAGATAGCCTGTTTGGAAGAAATTTCATTTAATAACGGATGGTTATCAGAATCAAAATTGATAGAACAAGCTAAAAAGTTAGGAAGAACTGCCTATGGAAAATATTTACTTAAGTTATTAAGCGATAATCGATGATAGTCAAACAAACTGAATTAAAGGATTGCTTAATTATCGAGCCAAAAGTTTTTGGAGATGATCGTGGTTTTTTCTTAGAAACTTTTCAAGCTGACAGGTATCTCAAAAGTGCAGGTATTGAATTACCATTTGTGCAAGATAATCATTCAAGATCATCTAAACATGTACTTCGTGGGCTGCATTTCCAAAAAAATACACCGCAAGGTAAATTAGTAAGAGTTGTTAGGGGGAAAGTTTATGATGTGGCTGTTGACATTCGGACGAATTCTCCAACTTTTGGAAAGTGGGACGCTGTAATATTATCAGAACAAAATAAAAAACAATTTTGGGTACCACCTGGTTTTGCTCATGGGTTCCTAGTATTGTCAGATGTTGCAGACTTTGAATATAAATGTACAGATTATTATGATCCATCAGATGAAATTACCATTTTGTGGAATGATCCTCAGCTTGATATATTGTGGCCTGTAAAACATCCAATTTTGTCAGAGAAGGATTCTAATGGGGCAAGATTTTCTGATTTGCAGTTATGAAAGTTGCTGTTCTAGGATCCAATGGCCAATTAGGCATGTGTTTGCAAGATAAGTTAGTAGATAAAAGTATAGAAACTTTATTTTTTTCAAGACGAGAATTAGATATTTCTGATTTTGGAAAATTGAAAAAAGAGCTTATGAATTTTTCACCTGATGTTGTTATAAATGGTGCTGCTTATACAGCAGTTGATGATGCAGAAAACAACAAGAAGTTAGCTAATCTTATTAATAATCTTTCAGTATTAAATATTGCTAAAGTTTGTTTTGATCTTGACTGTTGGCTATTTCACGTTTCAACTGATTATATTTTTGATGGATCCAAAAAAGATCCTTATACAGAAGAAAGTTTAGCAAATCCACAAAGTGTATATGGGCAAACGAAGCTTAAAGGCGAGCTTGCAATCCAGGCCTCAAAATGTAAATACATAATTCTCAGGACTTCATGGGTTTTCAGTGAATACGATAATAATTTCCTTACTACCATGATAAAGCTTGGATCATCCAAAGACTCCCTGGATATAATTAATGATCAAATAGGATGTCCAACATATGCTCAAGATTTAGCTTCAGCCTTTAGATCAATTTTAGGCAGGGTCGAAGATAAAAATCTAAATTCGGGAATATTTAATTTTTGTGGAGAGCCTCAATGCAGTTGGTATGATTTTGCTTTAATTATTTTTCAGGAAGCAAGATTTTTTGGAATAGATACGCCCAAAACAATAAACCCAGTTAAAACATCAGACTACTACCAAGCTGCAAAAAGGCCAGCTTATTCGATTCTTGATTGTAGTAAAATTAGGAATGTGCTTGAAATAGATCCTTCTAATTGGCGGGACGGAGTAAATGCAGCAATTAAACATATTGCCAAATAATTTAATTAGTATAAAATCAATTTTTCATGAAAACATCACTTTTTTTTCTTTTAAAAACTTTCCATTGTTAAACTATTCTTTCTTAAAGATTTCACTTATTTAAAGGTATTGTTATAGCTCCTCAAAAAAGAAATATTAATCCAATAAATGAAAAAATCAGGGCAAATGAGGTCATGCTGATAGGATCAAATGGGCAAAAAATAGGTTTAATATCCATCAGCGAAGCTCTTGAATCAGCAAAACAAGAGTCATTAGACTTAGTTCAAGTCTCTTCACCTGACTCTAATCCAGTTGTATGCAAGCTTCTTGATTATGGTAAACATGTTTTTGATAAAAAAAAGAATAGCTCAGCAACAAAAGCTAAAACAAAAAAAACTGGATTAAAGGAAATTAAATTTAGGCCTTCTACAGACGTTGGTGACTACAATATAAAATTAAAAAAAATAAAAAGCTTTATTCTTGGTGGAGATAAGACTAAAATAACTGTCCGATTTAGGGGTAGGGAAATATTGAATAGTGATATTGGTCTAAATCTTCTTATGAGGATTAAGGATGAGTTAGAAGATTTAGCTCAAGTTGATCAAGAGCCATCTTTAGAAGGGCGTCAACTATTAATGGTTCTGTCTCCTTTGAAAAAGAAGAACTAAGATTATAGTATTAATAATGGGATATAAACTAAAAAAACATTCAGGGGCTTCAAAACGCTTCAAAAAAACTGGAACTTCAGTGAAAAGCAGAAGCGCAAATAGGAACCATATATTATCTAAACAATCAACAAAAAGAAAAAGACATAACAGAGGACTAAACAAACTAACTGGGACAGTCCTAAAAATGGTTCAAAAGTTAAATTTAAACAGGTAAATATTATGCCAAGAGTAAAAAAATCACTTACCGCAAAAGCTAAGCATAAAAAAGTTTTATCCTCTACTAAAGGACATTATGGAGCGAGAAGTAGGTTATATAAGACAGCTAAACAATCTAACATTAAGTCACTTCAATATGCTTTTAGAGATAGAAAAAATAAAAAAAGGGTTTTTAGATCCTTATGGATATCTCGCATCAGCGCAGCTTCAAGAAATCTTGGAGTACCCTATTCAAAACTTATTAACAGTTTGAGTTCAAGTAATATTATTCTCAACAGAAAGATATTAGCTGATCTTTCTGTTAATGATGTTTCAGCATTCGAGAAAATTGTAAAAACTTCTGTAAAATAAATGCTCTATGTCTTCCATGGACAATATTGAGCCACCTAAAGCCTCCAAGAATCAAGGCAGTCTTCATCCTATAAATCAAACAAAAGATTATTTATTAAATCATCTAGCTAATATGGGCTTTCAAATCATTCGAGGACCTGAAATAGAAACAGAAGATTTTAACTTTGACATGCTCAACATAAAAAAAACACATCCAGCTAGACAAATGCATGATACTTTCTATATAGAAAATCAAAGTCATGTATTAAGAACTCATACATCACCAGTCCAAATAAGAAGCATGCTCAAATCAAAGCCTCCATTCGCTTTTACATCAGCCGGAAAAGTTTATAGAAAAGACGATGACTCAACTCATTTACCCATGTTTCATCAGATTGAAGGAATTTATGTTGATGAAGAAGTTACATTTGCTAATCTAAAAGATCTTATTCATAAAATACTTAATAATCTCTTTGGAGAGCATGTTGAGATAAGATTCAGGCCATCCTATTTCCCTTTCACTGAACCATCTGCAGAAGTGGATATTCTTTCTGAAAATAAAAAATGGCTTGAAATTCTTGGGTGTGGAATTGTAAATCCTATTGTTCTTGAGAACTGCAACATTGATTCAAACAAATATTCTGGCCTTGCTTTCGGTTTAGGTGTTGAAAGAATTGCAATGCTTAAATACGGAGTTGATGACATAAGGGAGTTTTACAAATCTAATTTAGATTTTTTGGGACAATTCAAATGAGATTTGCGTATCAAGATCTATTGAATTTTATGATTGAATCACCTTCATTAGAATTACTATCTGAGAAATTGTTTCAACTTGGCCATGAGCATGAAGTTCAGGATAATATTTTTGATATGGATATCACACCTAATAGGGGAGACTGCTTATCGCTTCTTGGTTTAGCTAGAGACTTAAATATTTTTTTTGGACTTAAAGAGCCATTCGAAATTTATGATGGTGAAATTGATGATCTAGACCTAGACTTTAAAAATTTATCACCCAGTGATTGCCCAAAAATAAGCTTTCTTGAGATTGAGGTTGATGGCGAGGTTTCAGAATATAAAGAATATCTTAAGAATTATTTTTCTATACTTGGAAATAATAAGACCAATTTTTTTACTGATATATCAAATTATATTTCTTATGAGCTTGGCCAGCCAACACACTGTTTTGATAGAGATTGTCTAAAAGACAAACTAATTTTTGAAAACAAGGTGTGCAGTGAATCTTTTAAAACACTTCTGGGATCCTCTATAGAGTTACAAGGAAAAAATTGCATTTTTGAAACTAACAATAAAATTATAAGTCTTGCTGGAGTAATGGGAGGTGAATCAACAGCATGCAACCCAAAAACTAAAAAAGTCTTGATTGAATGTGCATATTTTAATCCTGAGACAATTATTGGCAAATCTCTTAAGTATAATCTTAACTCTGATGCTGCACATAAATTTGAAAGGGGGGTTGATATAAGATCACATGATAGAGTTTTAAGAAGATTTATAAAAATAGTTCAAGATCATGTTCTTGTTAAGAACATAAAACTTAAATCAATTTCTGAAAAAGATTTTGATGAACCAAAACTAAAAATTGACGTAAATAGGATTAACAAGATCCTTGGCATAAATCTTAAAAAAGATGATTTCTTGAGTTATCTTGAAAAACTCGGCTTTAAGATATTAAATGAAAAGATCATACCACCATCATATAGAAGTGATATCGAGTCTCAAAATGATCTTGCGGAGGAAGTTGCTCGGATAATAGGGTTCAATAATATTGAGAGTAAACCAATAAAATTAAAATTGAAAGAACCTGCTACTGAAAATAAAAGACATAAAATTGAAAATTTCTTAATTAAAAATGGATTTACAGAGGTCATTAATTTTCCATTTAGCTCAAGAAAAAAAGATAACTCAATAATGATAGATAACCCTTTGGATTCAAATAAAAATAATCTGAGAACCACATTGAAAGACTCCTTGATAGAAAATCTTCTCTTCAATGAAAGACGGCAGAAAGACTCTATTAAGCTTTTTGAATTAAGTGATATATACACAAAAGATAATCAGATAAACCAAAGCAAGGTTTTGGGCATCATAATAAGTGGAAGGAGAGGGTTGAATTATTCTGATTTCTCCAAAAAACTTGATAAAAACTATCTTGATCTATTATTAAATGATAATTATGGGATGCCAATATTTGATATTATTGAGATACCAAGAGATAAATTAAAAACAAAGAAGAAAGATAAGATTTTTTACACCGAAATTTTAATAGATAGCATACCTAAACAATTCTTTGATAATAAGTCTGAGTTAAATAAAGAATTCATTGAGTTTTTTAAATATAGACCAGTTTCTGAGTATCCTTCAAGCATAAGAGATTTCTCTTTTTCAATTTCTGATCCCAAAAAGTATCCTGAAGTAATATCATTAATAGAAAATTTAAATGACGAAAACCTGAAAGAATCATTTATCTTTGACTTTTTTATTAATGAAAAAATGGGAGAAATAAAAGTTGGTGTAAGACTTATTTTTCAGTCAGGTGCTAAAACACTGTCAGAAGCGATTATCCAAAAAAGTATTTTGAAAATTCTTACTCCAATAATGGACATCGATGGAGTTTTGGTTCCGGGATTTGATTTAAAATAGCATTTGTTAACTATTTTAATCAAAAGAATGTAAAATATTTAGATTATTAAATAATCTTATGAATCTTTATAAAACTTACTTTTTATTGGTTTTATCTATTTTGTCATTTCCTTCATTTGGTCAGAGCCTGAATCCATCAACTATATCTCAGCTTAGCCCTCAACAAATTGAGCTTGCTAGAGAGTTATTTTCCAAAGATGACTCCTTACAAGTAGCGGAAGACAGTCCTATCATTGCAAATGAAACACTTGTCACCTCAGATTCTTCTTTAAACATGAATGAAATTAATGGAAAAAAGTTTGGCTATGATTTCTTTAAAAGCATGCCAACTTCTCTAACAGCAGTTGGTGATCTTCCTCTCCCAAATGACTACAAAATATCCTTACGAGACAAATTTACGATCATTCTGACTGGATCAAAAGATGCAATATTTAACTTAAGTGTAAAATTGGATGGAACAATCCTTTTTCCTGAACTCGGCTCAGTTTATGTAGTAGATCTTACATTTCGTGAGGTTAAAGACAAATTAACTAAAATGATAGAACAATCGTATATTGGGGTAAATATTGATATATCCCTGATGGATTTAAGTGCTAAAAAAATTACCATTGTTGGCGCTGTAAATACCCCAGGAACATACTTAGTTAATCCCTTCAGCACAATAACTGGTGCTCTTGCTTACTCGGGAGGAATTTCAGAAATTGGCTCCTTAAGAGAAATAGAATTGATAAGGAATAGCGGTGAAACTTTCTCATTTGATTTATATGACTTATTGATTCTTGGAGATAGGTCAAGAGATATTACAATTGAGGCTGGCGATACAATTCTTATTAATGCTGCCTCCAATTTTGTCGAATTAACAGGTGCTGTTAACAGGCCAGGTATTTATGAAATGCTAGAGGGAGAATCAATAACTGATTTAGTAAGTTTTGGTCTTGGTTTTACGCAAACTGCTAATAAATCAAACATATCTCTTACATATTTGGACTTTGAAAAAAGCTCAATAATTAAAGAGAACACCAGTGATTTAAATAGAAAGCTAGAAAATGTCCTGTCTTTGAACATTTTTAATTACGTCAGCGATATTAAATCAAGTATCGAGGTAGTTGGTGCTGTTGAGGAACCTGGTTTTTATGACTTAAATGACTTTAAAACGCTTAAGGATTTAATTGACGGTTTAAATTTTATTGATGTATACCCATGGCTGGCTGTTTTAGAACAATTCGATGATAAAAATATTGTGAGAACCTCAACACTTTTTAGTTTAAAAGATGAAAGCACTTATCAGGATATTCCACTACTACCAAATTCAAAAATATTCTTTGCAAATATAGATACTCGATCTTATCTCGCTAGTAATTTATCAAAACTTCTAATTGAAGATTATAAACTTACATTGAGACATGGTCAGGGAATATTTTCTCTTCCTGTATTTGGAGAATTTAAAGCACAAGATTTAGTAAATTTGCTTGGATTAGATATGAGTTATGTTGAATCAGAGGCTACCTATATTGCTCCAACAAGAGATGTCATAGTAAATGATGAATACACAAATATGAGATTTGTCGCTAGTAAATTTCATACGTTAGTGTTTAGATCACCGGTGAATGACCTTATTTCTGTTCAAATTTCAGGTGCGGTGGATTTTCCAGGTACATATGTTCTTGCTGCTAATAGCTCAATTGATGATCTTTACATGCTTGTAGGTAATTTTAAGGATTACTCGTTCTTAGATGGCATTATTTTTAAAAGACAAAGCGTTCGACAAAGACAGCTAGAAGCAATTGAACTTGCGAAGAAAGCTTTTAATGATGCAGTTGTAATTGCCTCAGCAGAGTCGGGAGCAGATTTTCAAAGCATTTCCTCTTTATCAAATTTATTTCAAAGCATTGAACCTAAAAATCTTGGGAGAGTTGCAGGTGATTTTATGCCAGGTTCAGTTGGATCTAAAAATACAATTCTTCTTGATGGTGATTCAATCATAGTTCCTAAAAATCCATACAGCATAAATGTCATTGGCGAAGTTCTTAATCCACTTGCATTTCAGTATGAAAGAAATATATCAGTGAGGGATGCAATTTCAAAAGCCGGAGGATTTGCAGATTATGCTGATAAATCGTCTATATATGTTATTAAAGCAAATGGTACTATAAAAGTACCTGGTAGAAGTATTTTTTCAAACAATGTAAAACTTGATCCAGGTGACACAATTGTAATTCCTAGGAAAATTGTAACAACCTCACCTTTATTGGCTGTTCTGGCTCCAATTACTCAAATATTGTCTAATTTAGCATTTACCTCCGCGGCACTTAATAATTTAGATAATAACTAAAAAATAATATGAAAGGAAAGTGCACTATTTTTCTGGTAGGACTCTTTACCATGTGTCAAATCTATTCAGATAGCTTTGTATATAATTCATTCAATAATCATGGTTCTATTGGCCTAGTAAATATGCCTAATGCAAGATTCTACAATGAGTCTTCTTTTGGAGTGACGCTATATGATGGAACGCCCGACCAAAGAATAACAGTTACATCTTTTCCATATGATTGGATGGAAGCATCTTTTTTTTATATGAATCTTAAAGATAATGAGATATGTAGGACTGATCAATTCGATAATACTTTTTGTCAGGGTTATAAAGACAAAGGATTTAACTTTAAGATCCGAATTAAAGAGGAAGGTTTATTACCAGCAATTGCTATTGGAATAAATGATATAGCTGGAACAGGGTTTTATAGTTCCGAATATCTAGTAGCAAGTTATGGAGTCAATAAAACAGATTTCCACTTTGGTTTAGGCTGGGGGAATCTAAATGGTTCCGATAAAAACTTTAAAAATCCGTTAGGATATTTAAGTGACAGTTTTTATGAAAGGCCAACATTTTTAGAGGGTCAGAATGATCAAGGTGGACAATTTGAGCCATCAAGATATTTTTCAGATGATTCGGTTTCTCCCTTTTTTGGGATTACTCATGTTTTTAAAAAAAATCTCATCATGAAAGTTGAATATGATACAACTAAAACACCTGGCAAGATTGGTTTTGAAAAGCCAGAAGAAGATTTTTCACTTGGCTTTGAATACAATGTTAATGAAAATTTTTCTTTTGGTGTATCAACTGAAAGAGGGAATTACACATCACTTAAATTTACATATAAAAACAACCCTAAATCAAGTAAACCTAAATTTGAATACAAAAAAGTGAACTCTACTTATAAAGGAGAAGACAAGTATAAAAGCTTTATAAGGAATGTAAGAAATAATGGCATAACTGTTAATAAGATTATTGAAAATGAGGAAAACCTAGGTATTGAATTTACACAATTTATTCATCCAAATTTAGATGTTGTTGAGGAAATAATAAGAAGAGCTTCAATAGATTCAGGGTTGGATAAAGAAATAAAGAAAGACTTAAGAATTGCTGATCTGCAAGTAATCTCAGAATTTGATGAAGAATTTGAGAAAAATTCCCTAACTATCTATGAGCGAAATAGGAAACAAAAATTTGCTTCAAAAAATTCCATTAATTTTCGGCCTTTTATAGCTTCCAGAGAAGCTTTTTTAAAAGGAGCAATTCTAATTGAGAACAACAGTGAGTATGTAATAAGAGATAATCTTTTTTTTACATCAAATCTAAAATATTCTTTGGTTGAAAATTTTGATGACTTGACGCTTCCTCCTGAAAATACATTTCCAGCTCAAGTGAGATCAGACGTTAAGGATTATTTAAGAAATTTTGGAGATGGCATATTTATTGGAAGAGCTCAAATTGATTATCATATTACCCCAAAAAAGAATCATCATTTTATGTTCTCTGGTGGGATTCTTGAGGAAATGTTTAATGGAGTAGGATTCGAATATTTATACTTCAAACCAGCCACTAATTATGCACTTGGATTTGAAATATTTGATGTTAAGAAACGCGATTATGAAATGCGTTTTGGAGCGCTTGATTATGGAAATATAACAGGCCACTTTAATTTTTATTATAGAAACTATGAGACTATTCCATTTGATGCCAAGATTTCTCTTGGAGAATACCTTGCAGGCGACACAGGAATTACATTTGAAATATCCCGATCATTTAAAAATGGAACAAAGTTTGGAGTTTTTGCTTCTTTTACTGACGTTTCATCAGAAGAATTTGGCGAAGGCTCTTTTGATAAAGGCCTATTCTTTAATGTTCCAGTATTTGGTAACTTTATTAATTACTCATGGAGGCCACTTACCAAAGATCCGGGAGCAAAGTTAATAAGAAAAAATACTTTGTATGACTTATTAGTTAGATTTAGACCAATAAACTAAAATGATATGTATTTTTAAGATACATTTATGTGAAATCATTGTTTTTAAATCTACTTTTATGCATAATCTAATTTTAGTTAATAATTATGAAAAATTTTTATACACTATTTTTAATTTCTTTTTTCTTCACAGCAGCTAACACATTTGCGGTTGAGGGAGTATCTGATGAAAAGATCTTAGAAATTACCGAAAGACTTGAGCAATATTCGCCAAACGCACTTGTTGAAAGAAGAGAATTTCTATTATCTTATGAAGATGGTGACGAAGAAGAAGATAAAAATGGTGTGCCTGTTGGGACATCCTCAGAAAGAGCTTTTGAAATTTCAATACTGGATGCTCTGCTTGTATCATTAGGCATTATAGTTCTTGATAACGTAACTGAGGATTCTTCTATACCACCAGACACGGTTTTCCCAGTAATAACTATTCTTGGTGACAATCCAGCCATTGTTGAACTCGGCTCATCGTATACTGATGCAGGCGCAACTTCAGATGGTGGCGAAACTGTAACCACATCTGGCGTTGTTGATACTAATACTATTGGGACTTATTTAATTACCTATACCGCAAGTGATGCTGCGGGAAATACATCTACTGCAACTCGAACCGTGAATGTAGTTGATACAACAGCTCCTGTATTAACCTTAGCTGGAGATAATCCAGCTACTGTCGAGCTTGGTACAACATATACTGATCCTGGAGCAACTGCTACTGATCTTGATACAGTTTCAGTTACTTCGACATCTAATGTTGATACTGATACAGTTGGTTCATATACAATTACTTATACTGCAACCGATGCTTCTGGTAATAGCTCAACTGCAACAAGAACGGTTAATGTTGTCGATACTACTGCTCCTGTAATTAATTCACCAGCCTCTTTTTCTGTTGTTGAAAATCAGACATCAATTGGAACAGTTGAAGTTTCTGATGCTGGAGATGTAACATTCTCTGTAACAGGAGTTGATACCATCGTTATTGATCAGAATGGTGTTTTATCTTTTACAGTTGCACCAGATTTTGAAACTCTCACTGAATATGTAATTACAGTTACAGTAACAGATGGTAGTGGAAATTCAGTATCACAAGTTATTACAATAACAGTTACAAATGATCCAGACGACGACGATGATGATGATACTGGAACTGGAACTGGAACTGGAACTGGAACAGGTACTGGTACTGGTACTGGTACATAATAATTGTCAGTTACCAAAAAAAGAATCTCACATAACGTTTCACAAAAATTAAAAGTATCCAAAAAGCTTGGATTGGAAATTACTAATACTTTCTTTAATTTTTTAATAATTAATAAAGAAAAAAACATATCCATCAATAATTTTGGAAGTTTTGACTATAAAAAAACACCAAAAAGGATTGGAAGAAATCCAAAAACTCTTCAGCAGTTTAATATTGAAGCAAGACAAAAATTAACCTTCAAGCCATCTGACGTAGTTAAAAAAAATATAAATTAGAAAATTGGTCGGGATGGCCGGATTTGAACCGACGACCACCACACCCCCAGTGTGGTGCGCTACCAGACTGCGCTACATCCCGTTAACATATTATATTTCACAATTTTAGATTTAACCTATTGTTATATAATATGACTTTTGAAGTAAAAATATGAGTTTAGTAGAATGTAAGGCTGGTCAATTTGAGGGAATGTTTCAAGATGACTGCCATCAATTTTTTGGTATTCCTTATGCAAGGTATGAGCACAGATGGGACAAGTCTATTCTTATTGAAAAACAATTACATCTCAAAGCCGTTAAAAAAGGAAACTCAGCTCCTCAAACAAGAGCTATTGATCATAACCAATCAGGTACAAGTTTTTTCCAAGATAATTCATTGTCAAAACAATCTGAAGACTGCTTAACTTTAAATATTTGCTCAAATGATACCCAAGCTAAAAATCCAGTAATGATTTGGATACATGGAGGTGCTTTGGTAACCGGTGGCTCAAGCAGCATTATGTATGACTTAAAGTATCTAGCAAAAAGAGGGATAGTAGTAGTATCAATAAATTATAGATTAGGCCCTTTTGGATTTCTCAGGCTTGATGAAGTTACAGAGGGTAAAATTTGCTCATCAGGTAATGAAGGTTTATTAGATCAAAGGAATGCAATAAAGTGGGTAAAAGATAATATTTCTTCTTTTGGTGGAGATCCAAATAATATAACTATTTTTGGTGAGTCTGCAGGCTCTTGGAGTTGCAATCTTCAAATTGCAGCAGGAGATGACAACTTATTTCAAAAAGCAATTTGTCAAAGTGGCGGTCTTGATGCAATCGCCACAAAAGAAAAAGCAAATTCATGGGCTGAATTATTCATAAAACAGTTTGAAAAAGATGGCAATAAAGTTTCTGACTTAAGATCATGTAATTGGGAGTCAATAATCAATTCAGCTCAGAAATTAAAACACTCAGCATTAAGTGATGGGCAGAGATGGATCTTTCCTGAGGTAGGCTTTCTGCCTGTTATAGATGATAAATTTATTAAGAATGATTATCTAGATACATATTCATCTTCATGTATTCATTTAATTGCTGGAACAACCCTGGACGAATATAAGCTTTGGAGCACTTTTCATCCAAGAATAGGTAAAAACGATGAAGTGTATATAACAAGAAGGCTATCAAAAATGTTTGAATCTAATAAGATATCCGAACTGATTTCTGCTTATAGTGAATATCTTAAAATTAATGAACTAGGAGATATATATTCAGCTATTCTCACAGATATTTGTTTTGGTATCCCAACTCATAATACTCTTCAGAAAAAAGAAGGAAATTCTTTTGGTTATTTGTTT